>Ga0256840_1000554_pt1 | contig 37756 bp, 29 predicted proteins | sample 355202metaG_FD_185969 | JGI IMG/M metagenome (GOLD analysis project Ga0256840, IMG submission 185969) | Hydrothermal vent microbial communities from Mid Atlantic Ridge, Atlantic Ocean - 355-202 | ecosystem: Environmental > Aquatic > Marine > Hydrothermal vents | place: Atlantic Ocean: Mid...
ATTATTGTCCTATTTTAGGAGTTTGGAGTTTTTTAGCTTGTTTTTTGCTGTTGAAAGTATAGCCAAAATAGGCTTTAAAATGCCTAAAATAGGGGTATTTTTGGTTTTTCAGGACTGACTACTTACAGAGTTATAAAATGCTACCTTCTATTTCAACTTTCTCACCACTCTCGCCCGCACTAAAGTACGGGTTCCGAAATGCAGAAACTCCCCGGAATCGGTACTTTAGTGCCGACTATTGATACTTTCCTGCCACTCTCGCCCGCACTAAAGTACGGGTTCCGAAATGCAGAAACTCCCCGGAATCGGTACTTTAGTGCCGACTATTGATACTTTCCTGCCACGCTCGCCTGCACTAAAGTACGGGTTCCGAAAAACTTCAGTGCCGACTATTTCCAAATCTTGGTTGTTTATGTAGCATTTTCCCATCTAACTCATATTGTATTAAAAGCTTTTTTTCGTCACTGTTACATGTAAGCAGGAGTTTTTTAAGCACTTTTATTCTGTACGCATCCATATTTTTTCGAAACCCGAGCTGAGCATCATGTCCTGCATATTTTGTAATAAGTGTTTCATGTATAAGCCCTATTTTATGCTTACATGTAATACGAAGCCACAGGTCATAATCTTCACAAACTTCCAGATGCTCATCAAAAAGTCCTACTGTTTCAAGTAAACTTTTATGAAGCATTACGGATGATGGAGCGATATTGCAATATGACAGGTTTTCTAAAAAAGCATCTTTGCCTATTTTTCTGTATTTTTTAGGGATTTTTACCGCAACGCCGTTTCTTACCCACTTTTCGTGCGTATAACTCATCAAAATATTTGGGTTTTGTGTATGAAAATCCACTTGTTTTTGCAGTTTATCTCTATGAAACTCATCATCAGAATCCAAAAAGGCTATCCATTCACTTTGTACGATTTCTATACCTCGGTTACGGGCAGCAGAAACACCACTGTTTTTTTGGTAAATATAAATAATGTTTGGGAAATCTCTTTGTATATTACATGTAGCATCGGTGGAACCGTCATCTATTACTATAATTTCTTTTGGGATGTATGTTTGAGCGAGTACTGATTTTATGGCTCTTTTGAGAAGCTTGTAGCGGTTGTATGTCGGAATAATTACTGATATGTTCATGTTTAACTTCCCTGCCACGCTCAGCCCGCACTAAAGTACGGGTTCCGAAAAATAGTGGCTCTTCGGAATCGGTACTTCAGTGCCGACTGTTGCTACTTTCATGCCACGCTCGCCCACCCTAAAGGATGGGTTCCGAAACACAGTAGCTCTTCGGAATCGGTACTTCAGTGCCGACTGTTGATACTTTCATGCCAAGCTCAGCCCACCCTAAAGGATGGGTTCCAAAAAATAGTGGCTCTTCGGAATCGGTACTTTAGTGCCGACTGTTTGAACTTTCTTGCCACGCTCAGCCCAGACTAAAGTCTGGATTCCGAAAATACTGATTTACCAGACCTTTATCTCATTATACACACTGTCACGCTCAACCGGTGTAAACCCACTGTTTTTTATCAATCCTGTAAACTCTTTCACATCAACACCATTTGCACTAGCCGCCCCTGCTGCTGAGTTTATAGACTCTTTTTCTATCGTACCGTCCAAATCATTTGCCCCGAATTCCTGTGCTACCAGTGCCAAGTTTACCGTCGAAGTCACCCAGTAGGCTTTCAAATTCGGCACATTGTCGAGAACCAGTCTTGCAATGGCATAGGTTTTAAGTATTTCATTCGCCGTAATCGGTTTATCGATATTAAGATAATTATTTTCTGTTTGATAGACAAGCGGTATAAAAGCGTTAAATCCGCCTGTTATGTCTTGCAGTTCACGAATACGCATCATATGGTCTATACGGTTTTCACGAGATTCCACATGTCCAAAGAGCATTGTCACATTAGATTTTTTCCCGCGTTCGTGCCATTTGCGATGAATTTCAAACCATTGGTCTGATGTCACTTTGCCTTTACAGATGTAATCACGCACTTTTTCATCAAAAATTTCCGCTCCGCCACCAGGCATAGAATCTACACCGTTTTCAACCATCAAATCAAGCACTTCATCATAGCTAAGCCCATGATGACGCGACAAAAAGTCCACTTCAGCAGCAGTCAATGCCTTTACATGTAAGGCAGGGTATTTCTCTTTTATTTTTTTAAAAATACCCAAATACCAGTCAAGTGTCACATTAGGATTATGAGCAGAGACTATATGAACCTCTTTCGCATCATGTGCCACAATGTTGTCTACTATCTTCATAATCTCTTCATGACTCATTGTATACTGGTTGGGATTTTTTCGCGTTGCAGAGTAGGCACAAAATTTACACACATCTGCACATACATTTGTCGGGTTTATATGACGGTTTATGTTAAAGTATGTCTTTTTCCCATGTAACTCCTGACGCTTTGCATCGGCAAGTTCACCGAGTTCAAAAAGATCTCTTTCATAAAGTTTTATTGCATCTTCAAAATTTATTCTGTTATTCATTCTTTTACCTAATTTTTTTAGCGTTTTCAGCCCGTACTCTGGAATCGGTACTTTAGTGCCGATTGTTTTAACTTTCCTGCCACTCTCGCCCACCCTAAAGGATGGGTTCCGAAATGCAGAAACTCCCCGGAATCGGTACTTTAGTGCCGATTGTTTTAGCTTTCCTGCCACTCTCGCCCGCACTAAAGTACGGGTTCCCAAATGCAGAAACTCCCCGGAATCGGTACTTTAGTGCCGACTGTTGATACTTTCATTCCACTCTCGCCCACCCTAAAGGATGGGTTCCGAAATGCAGAAACTCCCTCGGAATCGGTACTTCAGTGCCGGCTTTACTTCTTTAGAGTCCTGGGGCTTTCCACATTGAAGTCGTGATATTATCATCAACTAGCTTTAATTGGACTTCATATGCTTGTTGCCATCGCTCTTTTAGATTTTCATAAACTTCTCTGTTCTTCTCATTTGGCACAAATATTTTATCCCAAACGACTAAGTTTTTTGCCGCTTCTTGCAAGTTTTCGTACACACCTGCACCGACACCTGCTGCCATTGCCACACCAAGTGCCGTGGCCTCCGTTACCTTTGGAATTTTCACTACACAACCCGTAACATCTGCTAAAATCTGTGACCACAGTTTTCCTTTGCTTGCTCCGCCTGCAAAAACAATCTCTTGTATATTTATACCGCTGAATCTCGCTATATTTTCCAAATTAATGCTTGAAACAATAGCCGCATTTTCTTCCAAACTCCGAAACATCGAAATATGATTGTATTTCTGTGCATCGAGTCCTAGATTTAAAAAACTCGGTGCTGCATGGTACCATTTCCCATACTTCATACTGTCCGAAAATATCGGTAAAATATCATAAGAACCTGCAGGAACTTTTTGTGCTTTTTCTTCTAAGACCTCATATACATCTTTACCTAACAAAACGGCTTCTTCTTTTTCTTTCTGACAAAAAGCGTCACGAAACCATCGCATAACAAGCCCTGAAAAAAATGTAATGCCCTCCGCCTGCGAAAGCCCTTCTATAACATGAGGATTGACCCGTATGCTCATATCTTTTGGAGGTCGTATACTGCTTGGAATATTGACCACCTGTTGCCAAAAACTTCCGCCAAGAACTGCCACATCACCCTCATTTACAACACCGAGTCCGGCAGAGCCAAGCTGTACATCACCTCCACCCATCACAACTTTCGTCAACGGACTTAAGCCTGTCTCCTCTGTGGATTTTTCGCTTACATTGCCAAGAAGTGTCCCCGTCTCCAACACAGGAGGAAATATTTCCTCTTTTATGCCGACTTTTCCTGCCATCTCTTTTTCCCAACTACGCGTTGCAAGCGAAAAAATCCCTGTAGTCCCGCCATTACTCGGATCAACGGCTATCACTCCGCTCAGGCGTGCCAAAATCCAATCGCCTATCATAGAAATATTTGCCACTTTTTCATAAAGTTCCAGTCTGTTGTTTTTGAGCCATAGTAAACGGGGCAAAGCACCAAGTGCAAAGGTCTGTCCGCTTTTTTTGTAAAATTCTTCTTCAATATCCGAAAAATTTTTTTTCAAATATTTTACTTCTTTTGAAGCACGGGCATCGACATTCGCAACACCCCAGAGTTCCTTGCCGTTTTTATCATACAGAATGATTCCCTCACGCATACTCGTCGCACTGAGCGCCAAAATATCTTGCGCATTGATGGCAGATTTTTCAATAACTTTTTGAATACAGTTACATGTAAGCAGCCAGTTTTTTTCAAAATCAAAGCCCATAGAGTCTGATACACCCTCTTCTTCGAGATGGGTCCACTCTTCTTGGTGCGCAGCAATCTGTTGTCCCTTTATGTCAAAAAGCACAGCACGGATGCTCCCTGTCCCTGCATCTATTGCTAAAAGATATGCCATATTCTTCCTTTTATTCATTTGTAGTCCACTCTCAGCCCGCACTAAAGTACGGGTTCCAAAATGCAGAAACTCCCAGGAATCGGTACTTCAGTGCCGACTGTTTTAACTTTCCTGCCACTCTCAGCCCACCCTAAAGGATGGGTTCCAAAATGCAGAAGCTCCCCGGAACCGGTACTTCAGTGCCGACTGTTTTAGCTTTCCTGCCACTCTCAGCCCACCCTAAAGGATGGGTTCCAAAATGCAGTGACTCCCCGGAATCGGTACTTCAGTGCCGACTATTGTTATTCATATTTGCTAAAAATCCGTTCATCTGTGAGACCTGCTTTGAGTGGATTATTTTTTATGTAATTATATACTTTTGCAAAATGTTTCTCATCTCTTATGAGTTTGTCATAATACCCGTCTGCCCAAAATTTTCCTGATTTTTGCAAAAGTTTATTGAGTTCGACCGCACTTTTACCTTTGATATATTGCATAATTCTACCTAAATCATCATTTTGCTTGAATAATAAATGAATATGATTTGGCATAATTGCCATAATTTCCACATCATAAAGTTTTTCGTCTTCTTCCAAGATAACATCCATAAAAACATCAATCGCTTCATCAAACAGATAAGCACCGTTTTTTGAACTGTCCAAATAATTGTCTACCTGAAACTGTTTTATAGACTCTTTTTCATCATTTTCCAAGATTTTTCGTACATAAGCATCAACACTCTCCTCTGTACGAAAGGTAACAAACTGGTAATGTTCTTGCAGGCTAATATGATGCTGTTTTGTGTGATTCATTATCTGACATGCCTTTTTGAAATTTTTTCTCGGTTTAGCCCGCACTGAAGTACGGGTTCCAAAATGCAAAAACTCCCCTGAATCGGTACTTTAGTGCCGACTATTGCTATTTTTCTGCCACTCTCAGCCCACCCTGAAGGATGGGTTCCGGAATACAGTGACTCTCAGAATCGGTACTTTAGTGCCGGCTATTGCAACTCTCCTGCCACTCTCGCCCGCACTGAAGTACGGGTTCCGAAATATCTTGGAATCGGTACTTTAGTGCCGACTATTGCTATTTTTCTGCCACTCTCAGCCCGCACTAAAGTACGGGTTCCGGAAAAAATTCAGATTACTTTTTCAGTTTTGCTTGTTCTAGCTCCCAGTACTCGATGGCGAAGCTCTCTTTTTCACTGATGCTTTGATAGCCGCCTAGTTTATCCGCTCGTAACACTGCTAGCATAGTATGATTGACAATGTCATTTATAATTGTCGCCTCTTTTCTATCTTTGCCAAAAGAGATGACCGCGAGATTTTTAATAATCATGTAATTTGGTGCAGGATTGAGCATCACCTCATCAGTGGCATATTTTTCAAAATACTCTTTATACTCTTGCATATATTTCTCTACTGCTGCTTCAAGATTTGTATCTTCCATCACAAGCGGTACTCTTTTTGTTCGTATAATATGTTCAGGGGTTAAAACGCCACGAGATGCAAACTCTTTTAAATTTGGCTGTGACGCATAATATGCTGCCAAAGGGGATTGATTGATATTTATAGAAACTTCATAGCCTTTTGCCGCAGACAACACTTTTGTGATTTTACCGATGTCACAATCACTATGAACATAATTATGCTCAATATGCACAACGGCTTTCTCATCCAAAAATTTCTCTGCTTTTGTCACCGCTTCAATCATTTTGTCATACGAGTTTTTGGCATCATTATCAAAAGTAAATATACCGTGATGATGTAAAATAATGCCGTCAATACTTGCCCAATCCAAGTTTTTTGTCATTTCATAAATCTTGTGTGCAAGTTCAAACCCCGGCATAACATAATCAACGATTAAAAAATTTGGAAAAAGGTTGACAATATATTCATCACCGTTTAGAGAATTTGAAATACTCACAATGGCATCTGCATGCGTATGATCGACAAATTTATATGGAATCAGTGCATGCAGTATCGCTTCGACAGAAGGATTTGGCGCTGACTTGTCTAGCATTGCTTCACGCTGTAAGCGTACCATTTCACTGTCACTTAAGCTTGGCAGTTTTGCCATTTTTAAAAGAGTATCAAGCTTTACCGGCGAGAAACCTTCTGCTTTTATAGTTTCTAAATCCCATCCACTCCCCTTTACATGTAACACATCTTCGCCGTTTATTGTACTCTTTAATGATGTATTTCCGCCCCCATGCAGTACCAATTCATCATTTTTCCCCAAGAGATTCGAGCTGTACACTCGTAAATCTAAATCACTCTTACATGTAACCGCTTTTTTTTTACTCCATAAGTTGTCCATACTTTACCCCAATACTTCTAATTCATCTGTATATTTGTCTTCACAGTACGGTTCATACGAAGATTTATATACTTTATAATGTGCAGAGGCTTTATGCCCGTCCAAAGCAGTTTCGTTTTCCCAAGTCTCTACTGCCATAAATCTTTTTCTCTCATTTTCATACTGAAAAATCTCATAAAACAAGCAACCTTTTTCTGCTTTACTCGGTGCTACCATAGCAGACAGCAACTCTTTCATTTTTGCTTCACAGCCCTCTTTTGCTATAAAGGTTACGCTTTTTGTAATTGTCATTTTGTTTTCCCTTTTTTGTTTTTTCTGCCACTCTCAGCCCGCACTAAAGTACGGGTTCCGATACGAACTGTTTTGGCTTTTCTGCCACTCTCAGCCCAAATTGTAGCATCTACTCGGAATCGGTACTTCAGTGCCGACTGTTGTTACTTTCATGCCACTCTCAGCCCGCACTAAAGTACGGGTTCCAATACGAACTGTTTTGGCTTTTCTGCCACTCTCAGCCCAAATTGTAGCATCTACTCGGAATCGGTACTTCAGTGCCGACTGTTGCTACTTTCATGCCATTCTCAGCCCGCACTAAAGTACGGGTTCTGATACGAACTGTTTTGGCTTTTTTTAATTTTAAAGATAAATTATAGCAAAAATTCAATATAATCAACTATGAATTTACTTTTAGAAATAGAAAATGTCCTAGAAAAAAAAGGTTCAGACTTTGAACTTTCAAAACTCTTTAAACAATATATAAAAGAATATAAAGAATCTTTACCAGAACTTTTTACAAAAAATCAGGGCAAAGACTTCCTTGTTCGCCATACAAAAAAACTCGATTCCATCATTGAACTGATGTATAAAACTGTTTTACGCCGTGCCTTTGGTAACTATCTGCCTATGCGTAGTTCTATTCCTATTGCCATTATAGCCCTTGGCAGTTACGGACGAGAGCAGCTTTGTGTACACAGTGATATTGACCTGCTTATCGTCTACAAAGATGTTGAGGGGTATAACTGTGAGCTTATCATAGAAAAACTTTTTTATCTCGCACTTGATGCAGGGATGAAACTCGGGCACAGAGTCCATGAAGTTGATGACCTTTTTCAAGCCAGCACGGAAGATGTCACCATAAAAACCTCTTTAATGGAATCAAGACTCATTACAGGCTCTACATTTACCTGGCATGCGACACAAAGAGAGCTTAATAAAATTCGCTTGCATAAACAAAAAGAATTTATTATTGCAAAAATAGAAGAAGCACAACAACGAAGAAAAAAATACCCAGCTTCTATGCAGCCAAATGTGAAAGAGAGCGTTGGGGGAATGCGAGATGCCCAGTTAATTTACTGGATTGCAAAAACTATTTATGGCATTGACAGTACAAAAGAGCTCAGTGGTACTGTTTTTAGTGATGATGAGTATAAAGAGTTTCGCATAGCACTTGAACTGCTTTATAGAGTCAGAAGTGCCCTGCACCTCATAGCAAACAAACAAGAAGATCGCCTACTTTTAGAGTATATTCCTGAAGTAAGCAAATTACTAGGTTTCAAAGAGCAAAGAAAACTAGCAAGCAAAGTTTTAGAAGCACAGTGGCGTATTAATAACTTTACGCAAATTTTTGTCAAAAAAATGGTGCGTCCTTACATCTATGATGCAAAGCACATCAGTAGTTTTAGAAAAAGTAGGCTCCAACACGGTTTTTATGAGCATAATGCAAGGCTCTATGCCTCGTTTAAGCTCAAACCACAAAAAATATCTACCTTATTAACATTGCTACTGAATTTACAAGACAAAGACTACCGTTTTGATGCCGGATTTTTACATCAGTTTACCATTGCCAACATCACGCATCCTTTGAGTAGCAATACTTATAGTTTGCTAAAAGAACTTTTTAAAAAATCTCATATAGCTTCATTTTTGAAACTTTTTTATGATGCAGGAATCCTCCAAGAACTTTTTCCCAACTTTAGAAAAGTAATGTATCTCCCTCAATTTGACGGCTATCATCATTATCCTGTAGATATTCACTCTATAAAATGTGTACAGGCATTAGAAAACATCACAAATACATCCTTACAAACTCTCTATAATGAACTCAGTGAAGATGAAAAATTGATGCTTAAAATTGTTGTCTTTTTTCATGACAGCGGAAAAGGCAGAAAACAAGATCATGGCGAAGTTGGTGCAAAACTTGTTATACAGTTTGCTAAACATATCAGTCTCAATGAAGAGTTAACTAAAAGAGCAGTTGTGCTTGTTCGCCATCATATACTTATGAGTAATGTTGCATTTAAAGAAAATATATATAATGAAAAAACACTCTATAAATTTATGTCAAAAGTAGGTGATGCTAAAAATCTTCAACTGCTTTACATTCTCACTTATGCTGACATCAGTGGTGTCGGAGGAGATATTTACAACTCTTTTAATGCCAAACTTTTATATGATTTATATGTAAACGCCCTTGAAATTGCTCAAAATACAGGAAGAATTACCGATGCAAAAAAAAGACTCTTAATTGAAGCCAAAGTTAAAAACCTTGACGAGTTTAAAGAACTCTCTATCATATTAAGAAAAAAAGTTCTCCACATTGAATCAAATCTTTTTTTCTTTAAACATGCACCGCAAGATATTATAAATATAGCCAAAATTGCCAAAGAGACAAAAGAGTACAGTTTCAGAGTAAAAAATATAAACTCTTTAAGTATAGAAATTTATCGAAGAATTCCTTTAAATATCAGTTATCTTTTAGCGACACTAGCCCATCTCAATGTCGCTTCTATGGAAATATTTACACTTTTTGACGGCATTAAGTATTTTAAAATTGAATTTATACAAAATATAGATAAAAATGTACTTGTAGAGGTGCAAGATATAATAGATAACGCCTTTGATATGAGTAAAGAGGTAAAACTCAAAGAAATTACAATAAAAAGAAAAGAAATTACAATTGACTGTGAGCACTCACTCACACATGCAGAGCTTGCCATTCATACAGAAAATCAAATAGGGCTTTTAGCGTATGTTATGCATAAATTTGAAGAATTACATATAAATATCATTACAGCAAAGATTCATTCAAGCAAGTACAAAGTAAGAGATAGTTTTTTAATGGAAAAACAAAACGATATATGTAATAATGTTGAAAAAATTTATGAATTATTATCAAATGATATAAATTAAAGGGTATATATGTGCGGAATTGTTGGATACCTCGGGGAAAAAAATACAAAAGAAATTTTACTAGATGGTTTGAAAGAGTTGGAGTACCGAGGCTATGATTCTGCCGGTATTGCAGTCCTCAGTAATGGAGAATTTTCTAGTTTTAAGGCAGTAGGAAAACTGATTAATCTTGAAGAAAAAACAAAAGATTTTGTGACAAATAAATTTGCCGTCGGTATTGGGCATACGCGTTGGGCAACGCATGGTAAACCAACAGAGCTCAATGCGCATCCACATATAGGACACAACTCTTATGTTGTGCATAATGGCATTATAGAAAACTATGCCGAGTTAAAAAAAACTTTACTTGATGAAGGTGTCGTTTTTTTAAGTCAAACAGATACAGAAGTCATCGTACATCAATTTGAAAAAAATCTACAAAATGCAGAGAGTGCTTTTGAAGCATTTAAAAAAACAATTTCTGAACTAAAAGGTGCCTATGCCATACTTCTTGTAACAAAAAGTGAAGAGAATAAAATCTTTTTTGCCAAAAACGGTTCCCCTATGCTTGTAGGCATCAATGAAGAAAATGAAAAATATTTTGCTTCCTCAGATACGCCGCTTATTGGACAATGCAAGGAAGTTAATTATTTTGATGATGGTGATTATGGTTATGTCTCTCCAAATGCAATCGTCATATATAATACAAAGGGAGAAAAAAGAGAGCCGCACTTCACAAAACTCTCTACAAATAAGCTTTTGGCACAAAAAGACGGCTACAGATTTTTTATGGAAAAAGAGATATATGAACAAAGTAGTGTGATTGCAGATACTTTACTGGGGCGTTTAAGTGAAAAGGAAGTTTTATTTGATGAGCTAGAAGATGGCTTTTTTGAGGGCATCAATGAAATTAAACTTTGTGCCTGTGGAACTTCTTATCATTCAGCGCTTAGCGCCTCTTATATGTTTGAACGCTATGCAAAAATAAAAACGACAGTCGAAGTTGCTTCAGAATTTCGCTACCGTTGCCCTATAATGACCAAAGATACACTTTTTGTTGTCATCTCACAAAGCGGTGAGACTGCCGACACATTAGAAACACTTAAAATGGCTAAAAAAGCGGGCTTAAAAACTCTTGTTATTTGTAATGTGGACAACTCTTCTATGGTTCGCATCGCTGACAAAACAATACTCACACGAGCAGGAATTGAGAAAGGTGTTGCTTCTACAAAAGCATTTGCAACGCAGGTCACAGTTTTTTGGATGCTCTCCTTACATGTAGCACAAATAAAAGAATCACTGAGTGAAAATGAGATAGAAAAACAAATAAAATTTTTGCGTAATATTCCAGCAAGCGTACATGTAGAAGATGCCATGCATGAGCGCATCAAAAGACTTTCAAAACGATATTTGCACGGGCATGGTTTTTTCTTTATCGGCAGAGATATTTTCTTTCCATTGGCTCTTGAGGGTGCTTTAAAACTCAAAGAAATCTCTTATTTACATGCAGAAGGTTATCCTAGCGGGGAGATGAAACACGGACCTATTGCCTTGGCTGACCCGGAACTTTTTACTATTGCCCTGCTACCCCAACATATGCTGTATGAAAAATCAAAAAGCAATGTGGAAGAACTCAGTGCGAGAGATTCGACAATTTGTGCCATCAGTCCTTTAGAATTCGACAAAGCGGATGACTTTATACAAACAAAAAAACATGAACATTATATGTTAGAATTTTTTGAGATGATGGTGGTTGTGCAACTTTTATCATTAGAAATCTCTATCCGTCTTGGAAATGATGTAGATATGCCAAGAAACTTAGCAAAAAGTGTCACTGTAGAGTAGATATTTATGTCAAAGTATTGTTTAGGCTTCAAAGACACAAAGCCCGCACTAAAGTACGGGTTCCTAAACACGCCGGAATCGGTACTTCAGTGCCGACTGTTTTAGCTTTTCTGCCACTCTCGCCCGCAATGAAGTACGGGTTCCGAAATGTAGTAACTCTTCGGAATCGGTACTTCAGTGCCGACTTGTTCAAACTGCTTATCATTCTCAGCCCACCCTAAAGGATGGGTTCCTAAACACGCCGGAATCGGTACTTCAGTGCCGACTGTTTTAGCTTTTCTGCCACTCTCGCCCGCACTGAAGTACGGGTTCCGAAATGTAGTAACTCTTCGGAATCGGTACTTTAGTGCCGACTTGTTTAATTTTCACTTTAAATTAATTTAAACTTTGATAGAATCATAAATTAAATTGATACACAAGTGAATACTATGCAAACTAAATCAAAACTCTTACTTTTTGTCGCACTCATGTTACTAGGTCTTGGCATTGCCACCATCATTAATGTCTCTTTAAACTTTAGAGACTATAGCATTAAAAGTGCTACACAAAAAGCCATGATGGCTGCAGCCATCGTCAAAGATGGATTAACCGCACATATGGTCAATGGAATTATGGACAAAAGAGGCTACTTTCTCAATCAAATCAGCTCTAACAATGACAAAATCAAAAGCTTATGGATAGTACGTTCTGAGAAAGTGATTAAACAATACGGAAAAGGTTTCAACAGTGAAACAGTGCGTGATGCTATAGATAAAAAAGTGTTACAAACGGGGAAGATGGTGCAAAAAATCACCGAATCAACTGAAAATTCCATGCTGCGAATTACAATCCCTTATAAAGCAACTGTTAGCAATGGTCCAAACTGTTTATCTTGTCATAATGTCAATCGTGGTGATACACTTGGTGCTATCAGTATGGAATTTGACATAACAAATATGCGTAATGATGGGATGTTAACAATACTGAAGATTTTAGCAATCAATCTTATATTTATCATTGTTGTTTTATTCCTTATAAATTACTATGTTACACCCTATATGAAACTTTTTTCTGACATGCAAAAAGGTATAAGAAAAGCCTATCGAGGCGATTTTACACATGAGTTTATAACAAGCGTTAGCGGTGATGCCAAAAAAATCATCAATCAACTCAATACCCTTTTTAGGAAAATGCAAGAAACATTTGGTGATATCAAATACAACCTTGCAACATTTATTCCACAAGGGTGTGTTTCTTCATCCGACCCGTTACAAGAAGCAAAAACTATTATTGGTGAGCTCTCAGACATCTATAAATTTAAAAAGACTATTGAGCATGATGACACAAAAGAACTTGTTTACCAAAGAGTAGTCGAGGTACTTCGTAGCAAATATAAACTTGCACATTTTGCATTTTATGAAGTCGACACACTCAAAGCAACTAGAAAACTCATTTATATTTCACATGGGAAAAGTCTTTGTAATGATGAAGTGGACACTGATGCTTCACTTTGTCGAGCACACAGAACAAACACAACGGTAATATCAAGTGAATTTGTTGATTTATGCAAAGAATGTACTTGTAAAAGTTTAGAATACATATGTATTCCTTTTACTATCAATGATGAAAATTCTTTAATTATTTCTATTACTGCTCAAGATAAAAATGAACTCAATAAAATTAATACATCTATTACAAGTATAGAAAATTATCTTGAAGCTGCCAAACCAGTTGTTGAGAGTAAAATTTTAATGTCAAAATTACGAAACACCTCGTTAAAAGATGCCATGACAGGACTTTATAACAGAAGATTTTTAGAAGAGTTTATAGATACTATGGCAAGTCAAGCAAAACGAGACAATACAACATATAGTGTGCTTATGCTTGATGTAGATTTCTTTAAGAAAGTGAATGATACCTATGGACATGATGTCGGTGATAAAGTTATAGTTAAAATTGGAGAGGTAATTTTAAGCAACATCAGAGAATCTGATTTAGGTATACGCTATGGGGGAGAAGAGTTTGTCATATTGCTACATAATGCCACTGATGAAGGATCACAAGCGATAGCTTCAAAAATACACTCAGAATTTGCAGAACTTACATTTGATGCCGGTAATGGCAAAACAATACAAAAAACTATGAGTATTGGTGTGGCAAAATTTCCTAAAGATGGTGATACTATTTGGAAATGTATCAAGTATGCTGATACTGCATTATATGTTGCAAAAACTACAGGAAGAAATAAAATTGTAGAGTATACACAAGCGATGTCAGAGGATGAACATTTAAGATAAGGGACACTGCCTCGGAACCGGTACTTTAGTGCCGGCTGTTGCAATACTCTTGCCACTCTCAGCCCGGACTAAAGTCCGGGTTCCAAAAAACTGCTTAACTTAATAGCATTTAGCTACAGCCACATCCGCCACCACTTTGTTCTTTTTGTGCAGAAGCTCCAGCGGTTGAACAAGCACTTACCCCTGGAGGTGTTGTTGGTTGCACAGCTTGATTATCTACGCCACCGTTTGCATTGATTTCTTCTATAGTGTTCCAAATAGACTCAGCAGCCTGCATATATCTTTTTGCACTCTCAGAAGATGGGTCAACAAAAGTAATTGGTTTGCCTTCATCTCCACCTATACGAATACTAGGCTCAATTGGAATCTCTGCAATTATTTCTGTATCAAACTCTTTTGCCATAGGCTCAGATGTTCCTTTACCAAAAATATCATATTCTACACCAGTATCAGGGGCAATAAATCCACTCATATTTTCAATAATTCCGGCAATAGGAATATTAAGTTTTTTAAACATATCTAATGAACGACGAGAATCATCTAGTGAAACACCCTGTGGTGTTGTTACGGTCAAACCGACAGTCACAGGAACACTCTGTGCCAATGTAAGCTGTGCATCACCTGTTCCCGGTGGCATATCTATCACTAAAACATCTAATTCTGACCATAATATGTCACGCAAGAACTGCTCAATTGCTTTCATAATCATAGCACCACGCCAAATTAATGATTGACCTTCTTCCATCAATGAACCCATAGACATCATTTCTATACCATAAGCTTTTATTGGAAGGACTTTATTGCCGTTTACTTCAGGTTTCACATCTGAAACACCCATCATACGAGGGACATTTGGACCATAAATATCAGCATCTAAAAGACCTACTTTTTTACCTTGTGCAGCTAAAGCAATCGCAATATTTACAGAGGTTGTCGATTTACCAACACCACCTTTACCAGAACTTACCATTAAAAAGTTTTTCACTTGTGGCGCAATGTTTTTCCCGTGAGATGAACTCTCTCTTGGCATTTGTGGTGCTTTTACATTTACAGTCACATTACTAGCACCTACTGCTTTTAAAGCTTCTGTAGCTTCATCTTTTATTTGTTGTGCAACTTCTACTGCTGATGATGTAATTTCAACAGTGAAATTTACATCATCCCCATTTACTGCTATATCTTTGACAAAACCAAAAGTTACGATATCTTTGGTAAAACCTGGATACATAACTTTTGAGAGTGCGGATTTTACAATTTCTTCAGTCATTCATTTTCCTTTTATTTATTTAACTTTTATGCCATTCTCAGCCCACCCTAAAGGATGGGTTCCGAAACAGTTCGGAATCGGTACTTTAGTGCCGACTATTTTAGCTTTTCTGCTACTCTCGCCCGCACTAAAGTACGGGTTCCGAAATGTAGCAACTCCCCGGAATCGGTACTTTAGTGCCGACTATTTAAACTTCTCCAAAAGAATTCGAAGTGTACTATATCTAAATAAGACAAATATTGTCTTGTTTTAAATCAATTTATTTTTAAGCTTCGGCTAAAGCTTCTACCTCTTCTTTGTCTTTATTATCCTGAATGATTCTCTCTATGCCTTCAGGATTGTCCATAATCTCTTGCGTTATTTTATAAGAACAAAATTTCGGTCCACACATAGAACAAAATTCTGCCTCTTTAAATACATCTTGAGGCAATGTTTCATCATGGTATTCACGCGCTCGTTCACTATCAAGTGCCAATTCAAACTGTTTTTCCCAGTCAAAAGTATAACGGGCATCACTCATTTCATCATCCACATCTCTTGCACCTTTACGACCACGGGCAATATCAGCAGCATGTGCAGCAATTTTGTAGGCAATAATTCCCTCACGAACATCGTCAGCATTTGGAAGCCCTAAATGCTCTTTTGGCGTCACATAACACAACATACTTGCACCATGCCATCCACCGACAGCCGCACCGATAGCCGAAGATATATGATCATACCCTGCTGCTATGTCTGTTACAAGCGGTCCTAAAATATAAAAAGGTGCTTCATGACATAACTCTCTTTGAATTTTCATATTCCGTTCAACTTGGTTCAAAGGCACATGTCCCGGACCTTCAATCATTACCTGCACATCCTTTTCCCATGCTCTTAATGTAAGATCACCGAGCACTTTAAGCTCACCAAGCTGTGCATCATCAGAAGCATCCGCCAGACAACCCGGACGCAAAGAATCACCCAAAGAGAGAGAGACATCATACTTTGCACAAATTTCTAAAATATCATCAAATGCCGTATAAAAAGGATTTTCTCTATGATAGTGCATCATCCATGCAGCCATCAATGAACCTCCACGAGAAACAATACCCATTTTACGCTTGGCGACTTTTGGCATCGTTTCAAGTAAAAAACCTGCGTGAATTGTGAAATATGAAACACCCTGTTTTGCCTGACGCTCTAGCACATCTAGCATAACTTCTATGCTTAAGTCTTCAATTTTATTCCCGACATCATGCAAAATTTGATAAATCGGCACGGTACCAATTGGAATCTTTGAAGAAGCAATTACCGCTTTTCTAATTTCATCCAAATCGCCACCTGTTGAGAGATCCATTGCAGTGTCTGCTTTATAATGTTGGGACACTTCCATCTTCTCTACTTCACCTTGAACATCTGAAGCTATAGCAGAAGAGCCGATATTTGCATTTATTTTACATTTACTTGCAATTCCTATAGCCATTGGTTCTAGTGATGTGTGATTTATATTTGCCGGTATAATCAATCTACCGCGCGCTATCTCACTACGAACCAGTTCAGGAGACAAATCTTCTATTTTTGCGACATATTCCATCTCTTGTGTAATGATGCCTTTTTTTGCGTAGTGCATCTGCGTTCGTACAGAATCACTTTCTCGCTCTTTTACCCATGAAGATCTCATAAGCTTCTCCTCAATATTTTATATATAGTGGAAATATAATCAAATAAAGTTAATCTAACATAAAGGAAAGTAATTGGTAGTATTATTTATATAAGGTTTACATGTAATAGTGACTAATCTACACAATCAAGATAAAAAAAAGCTTTTTGAGTGTATAATTTCGTAACACTTCAAAAACTACAGGAGACTGATTGTCTGATTTAACGCTTATATTATTATCAGCTGGTAGTTCTACTCGCTTTAATAACCCTGTGAAAAAGCAATGGTTACGAATACAGCACAAACCATTGTGGCAATTTGTAGCAGACAACTTTCAACAAAGTGGTCTTTTTTCACACATCATAATCGTCTCTCCACAAGATGATATTGCATTTATGAAAAATTATGCAGATTATGACTTTGTGCAAGGCGGCGATAGCAGGCAAGAATCACTCAAAAATGCCTTACACCATGTAAAGAGTGAATATGTTCTCGTAAGTGATATAGCCAGAGCCTGCATACCTGAAGAATTTTTACAAAGAATACTCGCTAAAAAAGGAAATGCAGACTGCATCGTTCCTACTTTACATGTAACAGATACAATCGTATATGAAAACACGACTATAGACAGACAAAAAGTAAAAAGAGTCCAAACCCCGCAACTCTCTCGTACACTCATACTCAAAAAATCTCTCCAAACATCTACAGAGTTTACAGATGAGAGCAGTGCTATTGTAACCTATGGTGGCACTCGTGAATTTGTAGAGGGTGATGAAGCTGCTTCTAAAATCACTTTCATGCAAGACTTAAATAAGCTGTCATGCCTCAAAGAACCTTCACCTGACATCTTAAGCGGAAACGGTTTTGATGTACATGCCTTTGATGAAAAAGAAGAAATGTTTTTAGGCGGTGTGAAAATAGAAGCCAACTATGGTTTTAAAGCACATAGTGACGGCGATGTAGCTCTGCACTCACTTATAGATGCTCTTTTAGGTGCAGCAGGGTTGGGTGACATTGGTATGCTTTTTCCTGACAATGATGAAGCATACAAAGGCATCGACTCAAAAGAACTTCTTAAAATAGTAGTAGCTAAAATCTACAATTATGGTTTTGAGATTATAAATGTAGATATTACGATAGCGGCACAAAAACCAAGAATCGAAAACTATAAAGATCAAATGCGACAAACGATTGCAACGATATTACAAATAGACAGAGCAAGAGTTAATGTAAAAGCAACAACAACAGAAAAACTCGGTTTTATCGGTAGAGCTGAAGGTGTTGGCGTAATTGCCAATGCAAATTTAAAATATTTTAACTGGAAGATAATAAGATAACATGAAGATATTAATTATAGAAAATGAAGTATATTTAGCCCAGAGTATTGCGACAAAACTAGGAGAGCTAGGACATACATGTGAGATGTGTACATCAACAAGAGATGCAATAGGAAGTAACAATTATGATGTTGTTTTGCTTTCGACCAATATTAATGGACAGGATTTTACACCTGTTATAGAAACATTTAAAAATTCTATTGTCATTTTAATGGTCTCGTATATTAGCAATGATACAGTCTCTAAACCGCTAAGTGCCGGAGCTAAAGACTATATACTTAAACCATTTATGATTGAAGAACTAGTGAGAAAAATCGACCACTATCAAGATTATGAAAAATTGAAAAAACGTACCCAAGCGTATGAAAAATATTTGGCACATTCATTTGCAAGTACTAAACATGAACAAGATTTAGAAAATGTAGAACTCCCTTTATTTGTTTCATCAAATTTTCAAAAATATGCCGATGCATTTGCCTTTGAATATGCCCAAGCAAAAGACCTCCCTATTCATTTTTTATCTTTAAGTAATTCAAAAACACTGAATGAAATAGACTCTTTTCCGCAAAATTCAATTATTTATATCATTGATTATCAAGTACTCAAAAAAGGTGATAAAAAACTCTTTTGTGACCTCATTAAAGGTAAAAAAGCAATTATTGCAAGTAGTGATAAAATTGAAGATGTTGCATACCCTGTGATAGAAATAAAAAGTGAAAGCAATGTTTTTGATAAAGGAGAAATTTTACCTATTGAGGACTATGTAAAATTTATTGTTTTAAATTATCAAAATAAATACCCAGATACAGAACTTTCAAAAAAACTTGGCATTAGCCGTAAAAGTTTATGGGAAAAGAGAAAAAAGTATGATATCGTCAAGAAAAAATAAAACACTTTTTATAGATAAAGAAGCTGCTTCTGCCCTTGAACTTGTTTCTGAGTCTCTTTTAGCGCCTGTAACAAAGCTAATGAGCGAAAAAGAATCACAAGAAATTTTAAAAACAGGTCTTATAGATGGACAATCTTTCCCTTTTCCATTTATACTCGCGCCTTCTGGAAAAAAGAACGAAGAAACTATTCAATCACTAGAGGTAGATGAACAAATTAGCATAATATGTGATGGAAAAGAGTTTGCGACACTTAAAGTTGAAGAAATATTTAAAATCGACCCAAAAGAACGAATTAAACACATCTACGGAACGAACGATTTAACGCATCCGGGGGTTAAGGCAACTATTAAAAGAATTGGCAACTGGGCACTTAGTGGTGAATACACTATACTTCATAAAACAAAAGATAAAAATAAAATTAAGATTCAACAAGCTAAAGAACTCATTGATGCAAAACACACGAGTTCGCTAGTAATGGGTGCAAATCCTCTGCATCGTGCACATGAGAGACTCATCCGTCAAACACTTGAAAGCACTGATTTACTTGTAATATTTTTACTAAAACCTTATGACAGTGCAAACTTAAAATATGAAATCAGAAAAGAAGCATTAGAGTATTTTATAAATAACTTTTTACCAAAAAACCGTGTCATTATTATTCCGCTTGAGAACAGTTATATTTTTGCTGGATACAATGAAATCATCATCGATGCCATCGTCGCAAAAAATTACGGTTGTGATAGACTTACTATAGGTCGTAATCATGCAGGTCTTGGTATGTTTTATGATTGTAACTCAAACAAATCAATCATCGACAAAGTTACCGGCATAGACATAGAAATAACAGTTGCAAGTGAATATGTTTACTGTGATGAATGCAAAACACTTGTCAGTAAAAACACCTGTCCTCATGGGCAACATCATCAAATTTCTTATCATGCCGACTCAATTTTAACACTTTTAGAAGCCGGACTTTTACCACCGGCTGTTTTAATTAGAAAAGAGATTTCATCCTTCTTGCTTTCAAAACTTTTTCCAAGCAGGTTTAAAAATTTGGAAAAACTCTACTATGACACATTTCCCGTAAAGGGTTTGCTCGAAGAGCATAATGAAAAAGATTTTTACCTAGAGTTAATGAAACTCTATCAAACAACATCGCTGACATAAGGACTTACAAATGAATTGGTTTTTTTTAACACTAGGATACAGCGGACTCTCCCCTAAAGCTCCGGGGACTATGGGAACATTAGTTTCACTTCCACTTGGCATGGCAATACTTATTTATTTTGATGCGAAGACCCTTTTTTTAGCGGCACTACTCATCTCAATTATTGCCATTAAAATTATTAATACATATGAAGAACAAACAGGCAACCATGATGATCAAAGAATAGTTATAGATGAACTTGCCGGCATGTGGTTTGCACTCAGCATTGCCCCAGCTACCAGTATTGTTACAGGAGCAATAATAAATCTTCAAAATGGATTTTTAATTCAATCTCTGCTCTCTTTTGCCCTTTTTAGATACTTCGACATTACAAAGCCTTCAATCATCGGCAGAATAGATAGGGAAGCAAAAGGTGGTGTAGGCGTTATGGGTGATGATATTGTGGCAGGTTTTGCAGCCGGAATATCTTCAGCCGTACTATGGCAAGGATGGCTTTATATAAGTTAAAAAATTTCTTTTACCCGCCCTACTTCACCACTCATTAAACGGACTTTAATACCATGAGGATGTGTTGACGACTTTGTAAGAATATCTCTTACAATTCCGTCAGTTAAATATCCAGTTGACTGATCTTGTTTTAAAACAATGGCAACGGACACGCCATGTTTTATATTTACTCTTTTTGTACCCTCAAGCATTATATTTTAAACCTCTGTATTTCGACATGTACTTTTGGAATTAACTCCGCGAGCATGTCATCAAAGCCTATATATTCACTTTGAAGTTCTTTTGCGCGCTGTTTCAATGCAGAAAATTGTTTGTTGTTCTTCATATCAAAACTATATTTTGGTAATTTTTCTATCATTATCAAGCTGTCAAAATCAGAAAAATCCAATACTGCATCAAAAGATGATAAATCTACAGGCATACTTTGAGCGATTCTATTGATATCTGCATTTTGTAATTCTACTTCTTGTGTAAATTTCATCAACTCTTCTAAATTTTCATTAAAATAACTCACATGAAAACCACAAGCCAAAAATGAAAAAGCTTTTGCATAATGATTTATTCCGATTATGGCAATTTTTGAAATATATAAATCTTTTAATTTTTCACTCAAGACCCGTATACTAAAAATGTCTCCACGAAGTTTTTTATCTTCTTTGTAGATAATATCACACATACCACTTCGTTTTACCAAAGAAGACGCTTCATCAAGCGTTTCCAAAACCTCTGCTACATATTCGCTAGCAATCACTGCGCCATTTACATGTGACTCTTTCATATTTGAAATAGTAAAATACAAATCATCCGTGCGAATATTCATAGGTATCATCATAGTGTCATCACTATTTTGTTTAAAAAGTTTGTTCAATTTTGCACTAAAACTGCTATTTCCTGCATGCTCGCCTATATACCCAAATAGCTTCGTTTGTTTTGAAATTTGATTGTCATTATTCATCATTCTTTTATCCCCCACAAGGCTCTTGCCTCTTCTTCTTCTATTGTACACCTTTGGCATAGTGTATCATCATTATTCGCGCTAAACACACTACCACATTCATCACAGCGTCTTACTTTAAATGAAACCAGATTTACAACCTCAGGTTCAAAAAACTCTTTGAGATTATATGAAGTTGAAAGCGTAATTGCATCAGGTTCGCATACATCATGACAAATATGACATTTTATACATAAAAATGGATCAAAATCTATCTTTGAATTTTTCATATCTGATGTCAGCGCACCTGTCGGACAAACTCTATAACACATTTGACAAGCAGTACATGTCTCTTCATTCATAATCTTTTGAGAAGTGAAACTCACTTCATCTGCATCAATAATATGAAAGGTTGAGGGTTTCTCAGCTCTTTTCATTGCCGTAAAAAGGATTTTTCGTTTATTTGGAATTGTCTTTTTTCTCAGCAGTGCAATATCTGTTTTTTGCAAGCTGTGTTCAACGAGTTCATCGCTTGCTTTTTGCACCTCATCTTCAAAGTTTTTCTTTACTTTTGCAACAGTTTTAAGGTTTATTGCATGTAAAAAGTCTCTTCTGTCGCTTGGCTTTTGTGAATCATTTTCAAATTTTACATCTTCGAGTTTTATATTTGTACCATTTTCAATGGCTTCTAAAATATAATTGGCTTCTTCTACATTCTTCAAAATTTGTGGCTTACATGTAGAGGCTATATCACATGCATCACAGTATCCCATGTCAAATACTATTTCTTTTTTCAGTATTGCCATAGAAATAAGGTGTTCCACACTCAATACTGAAATACAAGGAACATTTTTTCTGCATGAGATAAGGCTCTCTTCATCTTCTATAAAATCAAAAAAGAAATTTGTAGGAGAAAATTCATCCATAGAGAGTGCTTCACTCGGACAAACTCCGACACAACCGCCACAACCTACACATGTAGCAAAGTTTATAGCAGGGAGAGTATTATCTCCCACAACAATAGCAGAGGTGGGACATACAACTTCACATTTATTACATTCACTCTCAACACTCAAAGAACGAACGCATAGACCGGCATTTAATTTTAGCATTATAAAAATCTTTATAGTAATTTAAAGTGATAATCTTATCACAAATTACTGAAATCTTTATTAGTCACATGCCAAAGGCTTTGTTTCATTATAAATAGATAAGGAAGGAAATGCAAATTCCAAAGAGTTATTTTCAAATATTATCATTATTTTTTCCATAACATCCTGTTTTGTTTTGAGCCATTCTTCCCAGTCAACAGACTTTGAAAAGCAGTACACAAGTATATTAATACTAGAACCACCAAATTCATCAAGGTACACAAGTAATGTTTTTTTAATCCCTTCAAGATCATCTTTTGAAACAAGCTTTGCAACTTTGCCATGCTGTTGTGCCATATACTCATATTTTGTATCTTTTGTAGCAATATTTGGATGCAGTACTAGCATTTCACGAATCTCTTTGATGGCATTGTGAATATTTTCACGCTTAGAATCGTATTTCACCCCTAGTTTCATTTTAATTCTACGCCCTAATTTTCTTTTATTCCAGTTTTTAATATCTGCAGAAGCAAATGTGCCGTTTGGAATGGCAATAAGTGCATTATCAAAAGTTCTCAATGTTGTTAAACGAAGACCTATTTCAACAACAGTCCCCTCTTTTCCGTTTATTTCAACCCAATCTCCTTGAGAAAATGCATCACTGGCTAAAATTGCCAGTGTTCCAAAAAAGTTTGAGATGGTATCTTTTGCTGCAAATGCAACAGCAAAACCACCTATACCCAGACCAGAAAGAAGTGCTGTTAAATTGACACCGGCAAAATAGAGTATAAAAAGAAATCCAAAGAGAAAAATAAAAAAATTAATAATTTTAATACCTACATTGATAAGTTCTGCTTTGACACTCGAAGTATCTTGTGCAAATTTTTCCAAATTTATCAAAGCAATAGTATTAATAACAATATATATAAAATAAGTTACTAACAATGCATAAATAATATTAAAAAAGCCGGATATAAAAACACTGCTACTAAAGTCATTATAAACATAAGCTATCATGTTTAAGTCAATAGTGACAATAATAATTTCTATAATTTTTTTTGTCCTATTTAAAATATCTTGTGCATATTCATGAAGGTAATTATTATTAATTAAATACTTTTCAAAAATTACATAAAATAATTTTCGTACAACTAAAATAAGTATAATTAAAAATAAAATAATTATCAATTTTACTACGCTCAAACCAACAAAAGAAAGCATTGAATCAATCGCGTGCACAGCCTCAATAGAACTAATATAGACAACAACATTCACAAGATGAAATTTAGAAAATTTATTTAAGCTATACATTTTCTTTTCAAATCTATAAAGGTAAGCAATCGTATCATTCGTTACATCTTGCAAAGCATAATACTCTTTTACATTTCGTCTTAATGCGACAATAACAGGTGCAGTTCCCTGAAGATTTAATAAGTTTTTATAATCATTCTTAGCAATTTTTGCAATTTTTTCTTGATTTAATGCTGTATATTTATTAAGTTCTTTTTCAAATTTTTCAATACTCGGGGCATCAAGTGCTATTAAAATATTTTGTATTAATAGATTGATATTTTTTGCAATAAGATAAGACTGTATCTGGATTTCATCTCTTTTAACGGCATAAGAATTTCCTGCTCGTTTGTTAACAGCTATTATCTTTTTAAGTGAAAAAATTTCTGAAGAGTAATCTTGAACATTATCAATATAGTATTGTTTTTTTGCCATAACAACATAGAGTTCGTGTTCATATAAATTTTCTTGTTTTTTTACTATGGATGAAACTTCTTCTTGTGTAAGATTTGCATCGGACAGTTTGAGTGTTAGCGATAACTGCTCATCAATAAATTTAGAATATTTTACATTTGTATTTGCAAAAAGAGAGAAACCAAGAAATACAATGAGTAAAAAATACTTCATAGTTTAAATTCCTTCAGCTATCATAGCATCTGCAAGTTTTTTAAACCCTGCAATATTTGCACCATCTACATAGTTACCTTCCACACCATAGTCTTTGGCAGTCAGAGCCACCCGCTTACATATCATCCGCATTGTTTCTTTTAATTTTTCATCAACTTTTGCATAACTCCACTTACTCATAGAAGCGTTTTGACTCATTTCAAATTCACTTACGGCTACGCCTCCTGCATTGGCAGCTTTTGCCGGAGCAAAACATACTTTATGTGATTGCAATAGTGTAATTGCAGTAGGAGTTGATGGCATATTTGCGCCCTCAGATACGCTTACACAGCCATTTGTAATCAGGTTTTGCGCATCTAACTCAGTTAATTCATTTTGCGTTGCACACGGAAATGCTGCATAACATGGAATATCCCACACTACATGTGCTCTTTGTGGGTACTCAGATGTCGGTGTATACACTGCTTCGGTATGTGTTTGCGCATACTCTTCGAGTGAAGCTCTTCGATTTAATTTTAAATCTTTTAAAAGTTCCAAATCGACTCCTCTTGAATCATATATAGTCCCGTGCGAATCTGAACATGTAACGACTATAGCGCCAATCTGCTGTAATTTTTCTATGGCATGCAGTGCAACATTTCCAGCACCACTGACTGTACAGATTTTCCCCTCTAGTGTTTCTTTATCTTCAATTTCAAGCATACCCTGTGTAAAATACACCACTCCATAGCCTGTAGCCTCAGGTCGCATAAGCGATCCGCCAAAGAAATATGGCTTACCTGTCAGTGCACCTTCATAAGAAGATGTAATTTTTTTATACTCTCCAAACAAATACCCAATTTCTCGAGCACCCACACCTATATCTCCTGCCGGAACATCAATACGCGCGCCTATATATTTATGCAATTCAGTCATAAAAGCTGTACAAAACTTCATCACTTCAAAATCACTTTTGCCTTTGGGGTCAAAATCACTCCCACCTTTTGCACCACCTATAGGTAAACCTGTCAATGCATTTTTTAGAATTTGTTCAAAACCCAAAAATTTCAGCACCCCTTCATTCACACTTGGATGAAAACGCAAACCACCTTTATAGGGACCAAGTGCATTGTTAAACTGTACTCTATACCCTGTATTTACCTGTATTTGATTTGCATCATCCAACCATGTCACTTTAAATTTAATAATCCTGTCAGGAACAACTAGCCTATCTAAAATTGCATACCTTGCATATCTCTTATCTGATTCAAGTAAAGGGGCAATTGAGTAAATTACTTCCTCCATTGCTTGATAAAAAACATTATTTTCCGCACAGTTACTATTTTCAAATTTTTTAATTTTATTTTCTGCGATTGACATTTATTTCCTTAATAATCATATTATATAATTTTTAAAATTGTACCATAACTATGGGTAATCGTCTGATTGTCAGAAATGTTACAATTTTATAATTTTACTCTATCTTATTGTATTTTTTTATACTTCCTCTAATAAATTTATGCTAATATACAACTAACAAGACAGTACAGTAAGAGGAATTTTAGATGTTTAAAGATTTAAGTATTAGAAAAAAAATGAATTATTTAGTGGCTATAGCCACTACTTCTATCATTTTTGCGGCTATTTTTGTATTTGGTGCTATGAGTGACTTAGAAAAAGATTATAATAATCTTTATGAAAACTCTATGAAAGCAGGTTTAAGTACCTTGATTATAGAAAAGAATATGAATCATGTCAGTAGAAATGACAGAGATATTATGCTTGGAGGTCCAAGAGAGAAAGATTTAGCACAGATCAAAAAAAATATAGATACAGTTGAAAAAAGCTTTCTCATTTTAGAACATCTGAAAAATTCAGAGCAAACACAAAATTTAGTTTTAAAAGCAAAAAAGTCTACAATGTTTTTTCTGAATAAAGCTTTTTCAATGATGCAAAGTTTAACGCCAGATCAAATACAAAATGCTAAAAAAGAAATTTATGCGAAATATCATAATACATTAACACCTCCAGCAGAAGAATCAAGAAAATATTTTAAAAAGCTTGTCGCACTCAAACAACAAGAGTTAGCAACAAATTCTAAATCATTACAAACTAAAATTGCTTTTTATAAATACTTAGTGCTTATTGCAGGACTTTTTGTAGCTCTCGTTGTCTTTATTTTAGCTATTATAATTAGAAAATCAATTACATCAGGTATAGAAAGATTTACTGAACTCATTTCACACGCCGCAAAAGGTGACTTTTCTCATAAATGTTCAGCTTCTCCTGAGAATACAGAACTTGGTATAATGGGGAAAAGCTTAACGATTCTGTTGGAACATATTCAAACATTAATCTCCGAAATCAATACAACCATTATCAACGCATCAAAAGGAAATTTTAGTAAAAAAATCTCGGCAGAAGGTTTGTCTGGTGAGTTTGTCATTGCCATACAAAATGTTTCTAAAAGTATAGACTTCATGCAAGAACAGTATAAAAAAGCACAAAGAGACTCTTTTAATTCTATACTCAGTGCAAAAAGCGTTAATGTTTCAGAATCACTTTCAATCATACAAACTGATTTAAAAACAAATATAGAAAATCTTAAAAAGGTAACAAAGGCTACGAACTCTGCTGCGCACCTTGCAAATGACTCACAAACAAATATTAATGATGTTGTCAATGAGCTCCATGAATTAAATGAACAAGTCGATACAAATCATGCAAATATAGACGAACTAGCATCACAAACAAATAATATTACTTCTGTAATAGAACTCATTACCGACATCGCCGACCAAACAAATCTACTTGCACTCAATGCCGCCATTGAAGCGGCTCGTGCAGGTGAACATGGACGCGGTTTTGCCGTTGTTGCCGATGAAGTAAGAAAACTTGCAGAACGCACGCATAAAGCTACAAGTGAAATTTCAATCTCTATAAAATCACTTCAACAAGGCATGAGTGAAATTCAAACAAGTTCAGAAGTAATGAAAGAAACAGTTGATGCTTCTACAGGAAAAATAGAAGCTTTTGAGACAACACTCATTGAACTCAGTGACAACTCCACAAAAATAGTCGATCAGTCATATTTTATGGAAAACAGCATATTTGTTGTTTTGGCAAAAATAGACCATATTTTATATAAATCACGCGCATATAACTCACTCATATCATTGAAAAAAGTTTTAAAAGCTGTAAATTCGCACGAATGTAATCTTGGTAAATGGTATGATGGTGAAGGGAAAAACAGATTTAGTAATACGCAAGCGTATCCAATAATTGCAAAACCACACAATATTGTTCATACAAATGCCAATAAAAACCTTTCATATATAGATACACAAAATCCGCAAGAAATAGTTTTAGAACATGCTAAAGAGATTGTCAATAATTTTGAAAATATGGAAAATGCTTCAGAAGAACTCTTTTCTATTCTGGATACAATGCTCATCGAATCTAAAAAAGACTAATCTTTCTTAGATATTCTTTTTACTCCCACTCTTCAAATTTAGAGTGAGAATGTTTGTCTTTTTTATAACACTTGGCATTTTTACTCTTTTGGAGCTGATTTGCACTATACAACAGCTCTTCTTTAATATTATCAATGTCTTCATCAGAATCTTTATAACCTATCATTTTTTTGACTAACTGTTTTAAATCTTGCAATTCTCCTTTATAAAGTTGTACTTCTTCAACACGATTTAGAAGCTTTAATGCGTGCACTATTTTTTTATTGAACTTTTCCTTATCCATTGTATCACTATTGGATAAATATGATAAAATACTTTTACTAAATCTTTCTAATGCTCTAATGTAACGAAGTCTATTTGCATTCTCGATTGCTTTTTTAGATACTGCCATTTTTATCCTATTGTTTATTTATGAGTATAATTATACAAGAAAATATGGAGAAAGTTAATGAAAAAAATAATCTTAATACTCATGCTTTTGAGCTTGTCTTTACTGGCTGAAGTAAAAAACGAATATATATCAAAAGAATTCCTTAAACAAAACATTCCTATTGTTGATATTAGAACACCGGGTGAATGGAAACAAACCGGTCTTTTAAAAGGTGCTATTCCCATTATGTTTTGGAATGCACAAGGAAAATATGATACAAATAAATTTCTCAATGCCTTACATAAAAAAGTTGACACAACAAAACCTTTTGCCCTCATCTGTCATACAGGCAGCAGAACCTCTATAGTCGCGCCATGGCTAGCAAAAGAATTTGGATATAAAGTTATTAACTTACAAGGGGGCATGGAATATGCAACAAAAGGATTACACTTAAAGACGCTACCTTATAAATAAATGAAGAGATTTCTCACACTGCTTAAATTTTTTATTTTCCTTGTACTCCGGATTATAATAACTTTTGGAGTATTAGGATTGATTATCTTTTTATTATGGGGAGCGTTATACCTTATTTTTTACTAAAGCAAAGACTTTATAACATTGCTAACCCCTTGATGTAGATTATAATTTGCTATAGGAAAATCTAAACTTTCATTTTCCAAATTCACAGTATAACGACTCAAGTACTGTCCTAAATCACTCAAATCTATCGGTGTATAATTTTGACATTGTTCTTTTTTTAGTTTTGTTCGCAAAAGCCTTCTAAGCTCATTTGACTGAGCCAATGTAAAAGCCAATGTTTTGAGGCTTAAAAAGTCACTCCAATCTAAAAACAGCTCAGGTGTGAGAACCTCAGTATAGAAACCCTCTGGTGTAAAAAGTAAATCATTCTCACGCAATGGTACAAGCACTGAAAGTATCGCTCTTGAAAAAGGAACTACTTTATCACTCCAAAATGGCGATTCACTTCTTGTAGCCAACTCTTTTTCTATTACATTTACTATTTTTTCTACACTTTCATTTTTAAAAAGTTCATATGTTTCTTGTTTCATTTTCTCATCCGTTTAATTTTTTTCATAATGATACACTATAATAACACTTTTAAAAAGGAGAACGCCTATGAAATTAAATAAAAGTTTTATAACAAATTTAATAGCCTTACTTTTTGTTGGCATTTCATATATAATACCCCCATATAAAGATATGTTCTTGTATACAGGACTTTTTGCGCTTTCGGGTGCCTTAACAAATCAATTAGCTATACATATGCTGTTTGAAAAAATACCTTTTTTATATGGTTCTGGCGTCATTGTCAATAGATTTGAAGCTTTTAAAGATGCTATTAAAGATCTCATTATGAATGAGTTTTTTACAAAAGAGCAGTTAGAAAAGTTTTTTGTCAATGAAGAAAAAAAGGTGAATCTTGAGCCTATTATACAAACGACTGATTTTTCACCGGCTTTTGATGCTTTAAGCAAAACAGTAATGGAGTCTTCTTTTGGCGGTATGCTTGGTATGTTTGGAGGAGAGAGTGCTTTAGAAGCACTCAAAGAACCCTTTAGCACTAAAATGAAGACGGCAGTCATCAAAATAGTCAATTCACAGGCATTTAACAACACACTACAGCAACATCTACAAAGTTCTTCACTCAATGACGATATGATTAATTCAATCGAAAAAGTTATAGATGCAAGGCTCAATGAACTCACCCCTCAAATGGTCAAAGAAATCGTACAAAAAATGATACGCGAACATCTTGACTGGCTTGTTGTATGGGGAGGAGTTTTTGGAGGACTTATTGGACTTGCGAGTTCTTTCCTATTATAAATGATGGTTTTTTTACTTAAAAATGCTCACTAAAGTTTCTAAAATTATCAGACTGAACTAATGTTACATCTGTTGATATTTCAGCGAAGTGTTTCTTAGCACAAGCTATTTTTGAAGATTCGTTAGTTTTAATATCTAAGCCTAACGAACTTCCCTTACTCTCAACTACAAAGTAAAGTTTCTCTATATTTTCTTCTTCTACCATGACCGCCCAGTCAGGGTTATATGTTCCTAGTGGTGTATTGATTTTAAACCAACTTGGTAGTTTTGTGAAAAGTTTAACTTTTTCATTTCTATTAAATTCTATAGCAAAATTCTCTTCAATAGTAGAATCATAAACCGTATAAGTATAGATAGATTTATTTTCACGATTTTTTATCATATTTGAAGAGAGGTATCCATAAAGTTCTTGGGTCTTAAAACATTGTTGTGCGTAGTAAAATTCATTACCTAGTTTTTGATATTTGATACCATCAACAACAAACATACTCATCACCTTTTTAATGATTTTTATAGCTCCATCGATAAATTTCTGAGGATTATTTTTAAATCCTTGTAGTTTCTCACTTTTTATAAGAATATCAACAACATTTTTTCGTGTCAAATTAGTCTCATTTTGTAAATAAGTCACTATATCAGGCAGTTCAAAGTCAATCATTTCACTATTTAAAGGGTCATTCTTAATAGTATCTTCCACTATCTCAACACCAGCTTTTGTGATTTTATTAGTAGCTTTTGAGTAAAGATATTTTATCTTTCCAACTGTGAGATCATTAGCTATATGTTTAGCACACTCATCAATTAGTTTTTCAACATCAAAGTCAACTCTATAAGTTGTTTTGTATTTTATTTGTTCCCATAGATTTTTAAAGTCCTCACTGAGATAAACCTCTTTATTCAAAGTAATTAGCTTCTTATCATTTGCATCTTTGACATTAAGATTACCATAAATTTTAGTTATTACAGAGATAATATCAGCTTGAAGTGCAGCAAACTGCTCAGGAACTTCAAATCTATTTTCTTTTATAGCAGTTCTAAGTTTGTCTTGGATTTTACCACGAGAATCTATATAGTTGTTTGCTTGTAAATACTCATAAACTGTTTCACTATTAGCAGCTCCAAAATACTCAATATCTCCATTTTCATTCTCTACTGGAATGTTAGCAAAAAAGTGTTCTTCTATTACACCAAATTTAATTCCCTCTTCATCTTCAATCTCTTTTTGTAATGCACGAGCAAAATCTTCATAGTTTTCATTTGCCATGACCGTTAGAGTATTGACATCAAACCCTCTAACCCTTACACCATCTTGATTTACACATATTCGTAAACCTCGACCTATCTCTTGTCGTTTTTTCATTACAGAGTTAGTTTCATTTAAAGTACAGATTTGAAATACATTAGGATTATCCCAACCCTCTTTCAAAGCACTATGGGAAAATATAAACCTAAGAGGCTCACTAAAACTCAGTAGCTTCTCTTTGTTCTTCATAATCTTGTCAAAAGCACTTTCATCATCTTTGTTTTTACCGGTGCTATCTTTTACACGACCTTTTGAGTCTTGTGCAAAATACCCATCATGAATTTTTGAAACTTCTGTTGCAATGTCGACATCCCCAAAAAGAGTATTGTATTTTGGTTTTTTAGAGATTATTTTAAACTCTTCTTCAAACCATAAGGCATATTTACCTTTGACAACATTTCCCTCATCATCATAACTTCTATAGTTAGCGACTCTGTCGATGAAAAAGAGACTCAATACTTTAATGTCTCGTTGTTTTAAACGAAGTTCTTTATCTAAATGCTCTTCTATCGTTTTTCGCACCTGTAGTCTCTTGATACTATCATCATCAGCATCTCCAACTGTCTCGCCAAGTTTTATAACTTCTTGATTTAAAAACTCTATATACTCACTACCTTTTTCTATATAAATATCATTAATCGTATAACCATCATATACATCACGACCATTTGATTTTTCATAAAGGTCATCTGTGTTTTTAACTACTATAACTTTGCGTTTAGTAGAACCATTTTGAATGACATCTATCTCAATTTTTGCACTTCTAGGATTCGCTTTAACACTTAATAATCTTATGTATGCTTTGTTTGAAGTATCTTCAAGTTTCACATTGGCCACTTCTATCTGTTTAACAAGTTGTTGCTCATAAGCATCAATAGAGTCAAGTTTGTACATAAGGTTAAATTTTTCTATGTGTGTAGCACTGTAGCGTAGCTTACAAAGAGGATTAAGAGTTTGTATAGCCTCTTTTGCCTTTGAAGTATTGTCAACACTCTGAGGCTCATCTATGATAAGTATAGGATTTGTAGAAGCGATAAACTCTATTGGCTTTTGTCCATTTAACCTATCATTTTGACGGTGTATAATATTTGCTTTAGTATCTTTTGTAGGGTCTGAAAAACTTTTTTTAAATGCATCAATATTTATAACCATTATACGGATATCACTACTAGTTGCAAAATCTCTTACTTGTTCTAAGTTTGAACTATCATAAACAAATGAGTCATAGTTCACATTATCAAAAAGAACTTTAAAGTGATTGCTTGTAATTTCAAGAGTTTTTTTAGTTCCCTCTTTGATGGCGATAGATGGAACGACTATGATGAACTTTGTAAAACCGTAGCGCTTATTTAGTTCAAATATAGATTTTAAGTAAACATAGGTCTTTCCAGTACCAGTTTCCATCTCAATAGAGAAGTCCATACTTCCAAGTTTTTTAGATTGAGGGAGTCCATTACGAAGTTGGATGTTTTGAACATTTGCAAGTATTTCTTTATCCAAAAGTTCAAGCCTATTTCCTATGCCTAAGTCATTAAAATCAGCAGTAGTTTTTTGCCCCTTAGTTTCCCCTCTTACAATACTAAAATTACTTTGACAAACTTCTTGACCTTCAAATATATCCACGATGGAAGCTATCGCTCTATCTTGGTATCCTAAATCACTCTCAAATTGTATAGTCATTATTTACTCTCTAATCTTTTTACATTTTTATCATTTGTAAGTATCTTCATTTGAGATATAGCTATTTCATTTAACTTTTTGATTCTTTGTGCTTGAGATAAATCCTCATTTATAAAATGTGCATTTAAAGACTCAAGATTTGCTAAACAAACAAGCTGATATACATTTGCTTCATCTCGAATATTACCTTTTTTATCACTATTGGCATCTCGCCATTGTTTGGCTGTGATTCCAAAAAGAGCTACATTTAAAATATCTGCTTCACTCGCATAGACAAAACTTATCTGCTGTGGCATTAAACTTTTTGGAATGAGATTCTCTTTTATGGCGTCTGTATGAATTCTATAGTTTATCTTGGTAAGATTTCTTTTTATATCCCAACCAAGTTGTTTGAATTCTTCTTCTTTGAGTCTTTGAAACTCTTTAATAAGATATATTTTAAACTCTGCACTAATCCACATACCAAATTCAAATGCGATATCTTTGTGTGCATATGTCCCACCATATCGTCCAGCTTTTGCCATTAAGCCTATGGCTTTTGTTTTAGCCACCCATTCTTTAACACTAATTTTATAACTATTTAATCCGGCTTGAGATGTAATTATGGCGAATTCGCCATAATTAAAATTAAGATTATGAATCTTTTCCCAAACCCCTAAATATTCTAAGGTATTTCTATTTCTAAGCCAGTCGGATATAAAAAAACTTCCATCTTTTGACTTTAGCATATCTGTTAATGAAATATAGTCTTCATCATTATTCTTGACAATAGTTATGTCATATTCTAAGACTTTTATTTTTGCCATAACTATCTCCTTTTAAAATATAAGTTAAATATTTTATACTGCATCTTCATCTCCGTTATAAGGAAGTTCTAAAGCCTTAACATTACCTATAGCATTTCCTGCAATACCCTTTATAGAACCATACATCCCAATAGTATTGTCAAGAACTTTTTCTATCTGTTTATCTCTCTGTTTCCAAATCCTAGCCATAGAGCGTTTTTCAGTTTCTAAATCAGTTTTCATAGTTGTAAAACCTTCAACTATCGCTTCTATTTGCATGCTAAACTCTGTACTTGTTAGGTAGCCATAGAGTAGACTCATTTTATCTGTCTTATTTTCTTCACTCTTTTTAGCATGGTATATTTTAATAATGCCATCTCTTAGCACAGAAGACAAACCTTTGAACTCTTCAAAAGTACAAACCCAAACGCCATCAACTAAGCCCATTCTTTGTAAACTAGATGGCAAGACCTCTGTTACTAAAACACCAACATCCACACCTTTATCTCTCATGTCAGCTTTAAACTTCTCTATCCAAGTTTTTTGAAAATCTTTTGTGCGTTTACTCTCATAATAAATCTTTCCACAGTTTTGAACTTCTCTAGTATGCACTATTTGAATACAGTCAGCACCACGAGCACCTTTTTTAATCTCTTCTATAACATCAAAAGGATATTTATCTGCCAAATACTCTTCTATAGCCAACTCTTGAACCTCTCCTTGGAGTTGCATACTTCCCTGTTCTGCTTTTCGTTGAGCAATTTGCAACTGTTCTTGAAGCTGTTTAAGTTGTTCTTCTTTTTGTTTTAATTTTAACTCATTTTGTTCATCTGAGGCTTTTTGAATGAGTTGTTTTTCCGCTTGAAGTCTCTGAGTCAAAGCTATCTCTGCTTCGGCTTGAACCTTTGAAGTTATCTCTTCTTTTTCTCGTTTGAGCTTTTCTATTTCTGCTTTACTTTTGTTCAACTCTTTCACTTGGTTAGACTTTTCATCAAGCTCTTTTTTTAGAAGTGCTATAGATTCACTTTGTTCTTCTGCTAACTCTTTTTTAATACTCTCTTGAAGCTTTTGTTTTTCCACTTTGAGTTGTTGTTGTGTCGCTTTTTTAAGCTCTTCATCAAACTTCTCTTGCTGTTCTTTTATGGCTTCTTCTTGAACTTTTAAAGTATCAAAAGCCTGTTTATACTCTTTTCTTTTAGCTTCTACTTCATCTTTTAGTTTTTTTTGTTCGGCAATATTTTTTTGTTTCAATTCATCTTCAAGTTTATGATAAAGTATATCGTTTACATCTATATCTGCATTACAGTTTGGACATTTTATTGTTGTTTTAGTTGGCATTTTCTTCTCCCTCTTCTATTCTCATCATCATATTATAATGACCTTGATGATCAGTTATTTCAAATATTTTCTTAAAAACTTCTAAATATTTATTAATTGAAGTATCTTGAATTTCAATATATAAATCATCAGCTATACTGTGCGAGCCATCATTTATCCAAGATATTAAAGACTTACATATAGTTTGTTCTTCATAACTAGAAAATTTTTCTATTAATGTTTTATCTTGATAATTTCCAAGTATCTTAAAATAGTTTTCAATAATTCTTCTCATTGTATTTTGTATTGTTACAGTAGAATTTTTTTCTTTATCTATTAACTCTTGCCAAAGTAGTTGATACGATGTTTGAATAGGATTTTGTTTTTCATAAGCAGTAAAGGTTGAAATGTTATTATTTTTTCTAACTATCCAATAATTTGTATGATTTCCGCCATTATCTCGCATATCAACAAATGAGATTTCTTTATGAAAATAGACATTATGTGTTAATACAATTAACTGTTTTATATTTCCAATATCTTGTTTTATATCGTGTATAATATCTTTTATCAAAGAGCTAACTACAAAGAGAACATCACTATCTAAACTTGAAATAGGGTCATCTATAACTAAAATTCTATCCTCAGAAACATTATCTTTTTCTATGGCTCCCCTTGTTAATTGTAGATAATATAAAAAAGTTATAAAAGTGATTTCTCCTTCACTTAATGTAGCTTCTGCTAAATCGCCATTTTCTCTTCTTATTTGATATTTATTTGTATCATCTTGTGATGGAACTATTTCAAAGTTTATAAATCCATAAAATTTTAAAATCCTATTTATCTCATCTATTGTTGGTTGAATGCTTGTAACATTTTTATTTAGTTCTTTTATCTCATTGTTTAATAATCTCCATTCATCTTGTTTCTTTTTATATTCTTTATCTATATTTGATATACCTTGGGCTAACCCCTGTAATTGTTTTAGTTGTTTTGTGATTTCATCTTCATTGTCATCAACAAGAAATTTCCAAATAAAACTTATCAAATTTTCTTTTTCAGATTTGTAATTAATTACAATGTCATTATGCACTTTAATTTTGGTATTAGCTTCTTCAATAATCTCATATATGATTTGTAATTGTTCTTGTGTTGAAATTAATTTTATACTTCTACTTGGTTCTTTCAATTTACTTGTTAGTAACTCTTTATTTGATATGAATTGACTTTTAAGTGTCTTAAGATAAGTTGTGAACTTATCTACATCTAATTTAGTTAAAGGATTATTTTTTTGATTAAGTTCAATTTGTTCCAATTGATTTAATAAATTTTCAAATTCTTGCATATACTTTTGATATAAATTTTCTATCAACTTTATAGATTCTGTAAAAGTTTCATCAAAATAATTTTCTAATTGACTTCTAAAATCATCAGTAATCGTTTCTTGTTGGCAAAATGGACAAGTATTATTCTCTTGAATATAATTTTTACCTTGATTTACCCAATCATTAAGATTTAATTTTTGTATTAACCTTGCAATATCTACACTACTTTTTCCAATAATAATTTGAGTCCAAGTTTGATTTGTTTCTATTGATGATATTTCATCAAAAGTTATATTATAAAGAAGTGGCATTGACTGAGGCATCTCACCAAAAATTATTTTAGATTTTACTTGTAATTCTTCATAGCTAACTAAATTAGAACTATTGTATTGAAGTTCATTAAGTAATTTATCTTTAAATGTCTTTTTATATTGACTACCTTTGAAAGCTTCTTTAAAGTTATCTTCATACTTTTTATATATATTATTCCAACACCATTCTGTAAATTCTTCTTCTTGTTTCAATAAAGTGTGGTTTTGATTGTCTAAAGCTACTTTTTTCTTCTTACCATCTTCTAAAATCTCTGCTAAATCTTTTTGTTTTTGTAAAATCAAATCTTTCTGTTCTTTTGTTGCTTCACCTAATGTGAAAATACCATCTAAACTATCTTTTCCAAAATTTTTATCTCTAAACTCTTTATTATAAACTAAGGTATTTATTGATTGGTCTTGCATCCATGCAAGGGAACAATTTCTAAATTTTGAATCTTGAGCATTTGCAACAAAATTTGATAATGTAGTTTTGCCACTGCCATTAGCCCCATAAATAAAATTTATCTTTTTTAAATTAGAAATTTCTGTACCAACAGCATCAAAAGTTGCAATATTTTTTAATAATATAGTTTCAAGCATTTTTATATACTCACAACTTCATCAATAT
>Ga0256840_1000555_pt1 | contig 37748 bp, 39 predicted proteins | sample 355202metaG_FD_185969 | JGI IMG/M metagenome (GOLD analysis project Ga0256840, IMG submission 185969) | Hydrothermal vent microbial communities from Mid Atlantic Ridge, Atlantic Ocean - 355-202 | ecosystem: Environmental > Aquatic > Marine > Hydrothermal vents | place: Atlantic Ocean: Mid...
AGCAATTGCTGTTCCACAACCAAAACTCTTGAATTTTGAATCCATAATAACATCTGTATTTGGATTTACTACCCAATATAGACGAACAGCATCACCACAAGACTCTGCCCCGAAATCAGCAACAATAAGGTTTCCACCCATTGTCTCTGCTTCTTCTTCTGTAATCTCACCCATATTTTTTGGGTTATTCATCAAATCTGCTACTTTATTGCTGTACTCATCCCAGATGGTACCACCTACTAAACTATCTATTCCCATAATTTTTCCTTCTTTTTATTAAATTTATTAATGACCTGCTGTTAATCCAGACTCATGACCTTTTGGTGTATAGGCATATGAGCTTGAAATCTCTCTAAGTCTTGCAACTGCTTTTTTAACTACATCTAGTGTATAATCCAACTCCTCTTGAGTTGTATATCTACTCAATGAGAATCGAATGGCAGTATGAGCTAAATCTTCATCAGCACCAATCGCTTCCATAACTGAGTTAGCTTCTAAATCTTCAGAAGCACAAGCACTTCCTGTACTAGCACCAATTCCTGCACGGTTTAAATCCCATAACATAGACTCACCCTCAATACCTCTAAATGAGATAAGAATGGTATTTGGAGTTCTTCTGTTTCTAGGAGTTACCACAAAGGTATCTTTAATCTTAAGAAGTTCATCTTCAAAATCATTTCTCATTTCTCTAATTTCACTCATCTCAAAATCAAGAGCATCAACGGCTTGTTCCATCGCTTTACCCATTCCTACAATGCCTGGAACGTTAAGTGTACCTGAACGGTGACCACCCATTTGTGAGCCACCATGGAGAAGAGGCATTAGCTCTTTACCTTTTTTCATATATAATGCACCCACACCTTTTGGTCCATGAAACTTATGTGCTGAAAATGTTAGGTAGTCAACATTAAACTCTTGAACTGAAACAGGTAGTTTACCAATGGCTTGAACAGCATCGGTATGGAACAGAACGTTATGTTCTGCACAAATTTCACCTATCTCTTGAACAGGAAATATTGCACCTGTTTCATTGTTTGCCCACATCACAGAAACCAATGCTGTTTTAGAAGTAATGCTATCTCTTACCGATTGTGCTTCAATTAACCCTTCAGCATTAATTGGTAAATAGGTCACTTTACAACCCATAGACTCTATAAACTTTGCTGTCGCAATAATAGATGGGTGTTCAACTTCAGAGATAATAATATGGTTTTTTCTACCTGTTAAAATATATTCAAAGTAGACAGACTTTAAAACCCAGTTATTGCTCTCTGTTGCACAAGAGGTGATAACCACAGAGTCTTCTCTATTGGCTTGAATACCAGCATAAATCTTCTCCATGGCTGTTTTAATATGTGGATGAGTCTCTCCTGCAAATGCATGTAGTGAGTTCGGATTACCATACTTTTGTACAAAAAATGGTTCCATCTCTTCAAATACTTGAGGGTCAACTATCGTGGTGGCATTGTTATCCAAATAAACTTTCATCTAATTCCTTTGAGTTTAACTCATATTTTTTAAATGGGACAATATTAGTCCTAATTAACTTTTCCCATACTACATGACGTTACCTTAAAGTGTCATAAAGTGAGAAAATTTTTGCGATTATATTCCTTTTGTGGTTAAAAAAGAGTTAGTAGTTACTATTTACTCTTTTGAAATTCTTAATATAATATGTAAGTAGTGTTTATAAATTCACATTAGATGTGAATATTTAAAACATTTCAATGCTATTTTATTAAAAATTAATTAAAAAAAATATATATTTATAATATATAATTATATATTATAAAAATATCTCAAATGTGTCGTAAATGTCAAAGTTTTTATATAATATTTAATATAAAATAGTATAATTTAAAATAAATAAAAAATTAAGGAATGAAAATGATTGATAATATTGCCACTATAAATTATGTCAAACAGTATAACAATAGTACATCTTTTTCATCTCCTAAAAAGTTAAAAAAGCTTACGGCAGAAGATTATATTATTTTAGCAGGTATGTATAAAAATAAAGATCTAAAAGAGAGAGTGGTATACTTTTACAAGAGAGCATTAGAGTTAAGAGAATCATCACTGGGTTTGAAGCATAAAAAAACTATCAACAGTTATAGTGATTTAGCCAATGCCCATTATGAAAATGATGATGCCAAAAAAGCCATTACTCTGTATGAAAAAGCTTTAACGATTAGTGAAGAACTTTTGGGAACAATACATAAGGATAGAGCCTCTATATATAGTGCTTTAGCCCATATATATTTTCATAATAATGCTCTTCAGAAGGCAGCAGAACTCTATATGAAAGCGTTAGAGATTCGGGTAGAGAAATTAGGAGATATGTATCCTCATACAGCTACTTCTTATCATGATTTAGGGTATTTTTATGCCGAGTCAGAAGAGTATGAATTGGCACGTCCACTGTTTGTAAACGCTTTAGAGATTCGTAAAAAACTACTTAGAATGAGTCATCCAGAAACGGCAAATAGTTATCATAACTTGGCAATATGTTGTTACTATCTTGGAGAGTATGATAAGGCGTATGAGCATATCTCTCAAGCGATTAAAATAAGAGAATTAATTTTAGATAAAAAAGATGAACTCTTGATATCTACAAAGAAAAATTTAAAAGAGATTTATAAAAAAGTTTCTAAAGGTCAAAAGCTTAGAAAAACTTTGCCTATATTTGACTATTTTAATAATCTAAGTTTTTTATTCAAAATTAGAAATAAAAGTATATGAGTTAAGGAAAAATAATATGATATTTGTTGACGGATTAGATAATAAATTAATGTTTTTTATAGATAAAGTAGAAAGTAAAATATTAAAAAAATTTATTATTGGATTTTACCAGATCTCAGATAGAGAATCTAAATATAGAGCAGATTTAGATATGGACCTCATAGATGCAAAAAAATTAAAAACTAAAGTGTTAAACTTTTTAAATAGTATTACGTTCATAGAAGAAGAGCTAAAAAAGAGTACGCCTACAGAAGAGATGGCAGTTTTTTTAACCCATATAGCACATATGTTTGCATCATTGATGCAGATAGAGAAGAGTTTACTCTTTTATAGAGCATCTATTAAAATAAGAGAGAACTATTTAGAGGTAAAACATCTGGCTACAGCTGAAAACTATCAGAGTATAGGGGCTGTTTATGAGCAAGGTGGAGCATTTGATGAGGCTTTGGGTTATTATAAAAAGTCTTTAGAAATTAGAAAAGAGCTCTCGTATGTAGAGAACAATCTTTTGGTGGCAGAGAGTTACAGTCGGTTGGCACTGGTCTATTATCATTTAGAGCATTACACCATGGCTTTAGGATACATAGAGCAAACGGTGAGAATCAGAGAAAAACTTTTAGCTCCAGATCATACGCTTTTACAGAACAGTTATTACAACCATAAGCTTATTGAGAAAGCATCTCAACCAAAGAGAGACTATTTAAAACTTCTCTTTGGTCCGATTTATGAAGGTGTAGGAGCATTGATTAACCGTTTGGTTGGTCAAAAATAGGTCTTCTAACCTCTATTTAAGTCAAAAAAAAATATAATTCGACCTCTAAAACGCTACAAGATCGCGTAACTCAGTGGTAGAGTACTTCCTTGACATGGAAGAAGTCGTTGGTTCAAGTCCAATCGTGATCACCATTTTTCATAGTACTTTTCCCTTTATCCATCGTTACTGCTCTTTTTTCGTTAAAACTTGAAATTAATATTGGTCAGGTAGTTATCTATTTTTTGATCCATTCCTAACTATTTAATTCTATTCCATTCTATTTATATTTTTCGTTTTTTTTTATTAAATGTGAAGTTAAACATTGGTCTCTTTATACTTCTATGATAGAATTTATATTATGAAAAAATACTTATATATTATCTTTCTTCTGACGTTGTTCATTGAGGGAAAAACCTTTAAAAATGTAAAGTTTACAGGTGATACGGATTTGTTTACTGGAGAGTTTGACAGGGCTACGCTGCTTAAAATTTGTCACATTGAATACCCTGCTATTTATAAAATATGGAAGTCTGACCCCACTTTTGAGAGTAAGGAGATAGTAGGATTTGAAGATAGCCTTAGTGATTATGCGAAGAGTATGGGGTATTATAAATCTGAAGTGAGTTCTCGAACGGATGACGATACGATTTATTTGAACATTAAAAAGAATGAAGCGATAAAAGTGGTTTCGGTTGTTATGGACAGTGAGTTTGAACATTTTGCTCTTTTTGAGAAGGGAGAACGTTTTAAAACTACAGATTTTACCACAACTAAAAAGAAGATAATACGGCATCTTGAAGAGACAGGTTACCCTACATACAGTATGAATGCAAAGGCTTTTGTTGATGTTGACCTCTATAAGGTTGACATTAAGATGCATATTGATAAAGGTGAAAAAAAATATTTCTCTACTACCGATATCAACAACTCTGCCAAAGTTGATGATGTGTTGATACGTGAAGAGATAGTTTATGAAGAGGGTGAGCTTTATAATGTTTTGAAACTTGAAGAGAGTTATGACAACATCTATAGACTTGGAGTTTTTGAGAAGATAAAGATGGAAGCCGACTTTAATGCAAGTGAGGGGAAAAGCCCCATGACCATTACTTTAGAAGAGGGAAAAACCAAAGCGTTTGCTTCCAACATTGGTTATGATACAGAAGAGGGTGCGAGAGGAGGAGTGGAGTATATTGACCATAACTTCTTTGGAAACATGCGTGAGTTTAGAGCAGGACTAAAAGTCTCAGAGCGTGGATACAATACTTATACCTCTTTTTATGACCCTCGAATTATAGAGCATGATTTATTGGGAAAATTGAGTTTTAGAAATGAGTTGGGGTACAGTAAGTGGGATTATGACTCGTATGTAGAGAAACTTTTTACTGAACGGGTGACATTTGGAAAGTTTTGTAAACATGATATTCTAGGTTCTAAGCGTAGGTTTGACCATTTTCTTGGTTTTCAGATGGAACACTCCGAGATAGAGTCGGGTATACCAGCCTTTTTAAGTGGGAACTACCTGATAAACTCTCTTTTTTACCGTTTTGTATTGGATGCTCGTGATGATAAGATGGATGCTAAAAATGGTTATTATACTTCACTTTATGTGGAGAAGTCCATGAAGCAGATGGGTTCAGATATTGACTACCTAAAGGTTTTAGGTGAAGCTCGGTACATAAAAGAGTTTAATCCTATGGTATGGGCAATTAAACTAAAAGTGGGAACCATCTCAGAAGAGACCCCTCCTTTTAAACATTTTTTCTTAGGTGGAGCCATGAGTAACCGTGGGTATGAGTATAGAGACTTGGGTGAGCATAGTGGTGAGTATCCTTTGGGTGGTTTGACCATGATAGATGCTTCTTTGGAAGGACGTTACCATATGACAGAGAACTTTGCTGTGGTTGGTTTTGTTGATGCCTCTAAACTCTCACTTGATATTAATGAGTTTTCTGAAGAGTGGTACAACTCTTATGGAACTGGTCTGCGTTATTTGTCTGTTATAGGACCTTTACGGCTGGATGTAGGATTCCCAACGGATGGTGGGTTTGCACTACATTTAGGAATAGGACAGGTATTTTGAAAAAGTTGTTTTTAGTACCCTATAATCTTATAAGGTGGTTGATACTGCTTTTGATACTCATCTCTGTGCTGCTTGTTTTTCTGCTGGAGTCTCCCTCTTCTGTGTTGGATCTGTTAAAGACCCCACTAAAAGAGCATGGCATTACTTATAGTAAAATGGAGGGTGGACTACTTTCTGGATTTGTACTTAAAGATGTGAACTATAATGACCAAGTTAAAGCCAAAGAGGTACGTTTAAAAGTTGACTTTGAACAGTTGAAAAACAGGGTTTTATATATTGATAACTTGGTTCTAAATGATGCCGAAGTTGACAAAGAGTTTTTAGCTTTACTTATAGATAGTAACTCTACAGAAGAGAATAAAACTGAAACAAATACATCTTTGCCTTTTGACCGAGTGGTGGTGAACAATGCAGATATATCATTAAAAAATATAGCTTATCAAGAGTATCTCATTCACGGCTTTAAACTTCATGTCAACCAGCTTGACACCGATATGAAAACCAAACATGAAGGTGATGTTGCTCTGTGGCTTGACAGCAACATGGCACAGGCTGATATGAATGCTACTTTTAAAGATGAAGAGTACCATATTTTCGGTATTTTAGAGGGAGAAAGAGCATTTATTGAACCTTTTGTTGCAGAGCAAAATTTGAGTTTTTTAAGCAATCCAAAACTCACCGTAAAGGCAGATGGTGATTTACAAAAAATTGACTATGATGTGACTGTACATCGTTTGGATTTGAAACAGAATGAGTATAAAGTACACAGTAAAACCCTACATACTTTTGGACACTACAGCATAGAGAAAAAAGATGTGCTAAACAGCATTAAAACAGAAATAGTGAGCAATGTGGGTGACTTGAACTTGGATGCTCATACTACTTTGAATTTAGATGATTTAAACAATACTTTGCTATTTGATGTGGACTCTACCTTTAAACCTAAAAACTCCTCTATAGTCAGTAATCTAAAAGAACAAAATATTACCATAGAGGCGTTACCTACTTTGAGACTTTTTGCCAAAGGTGACATGAAAAATGTGGAGTATAAGGCGACCATTAAGGGGCTTAAAGCCAAACAAAATGAGGTGCTTCTGAATTTAAAAGATTTGGAGTTAAAAGGAACAGCCAAGCCTTTAAGAGGAGATGTTCAGGCTACGTTTATGACGCTGTTTGACTCTTCTGTTGCAGATGGTAAAATCGCTGGAAATACAACTTTGAACTATAAAGATTTGAACAACACCTTGAACTTTGAGACCAAGGCTGATTTGAAAGTTCATGATAGGTATGTGAATAGCTTTTTAAAAGATGCCAATGTCACCCTTCAAGGTGACAGTGACATTAGCCTTGAAGCAAGTGGAGGCATGAAGGAGTTGATAGCTCAAGTGGATGCCTCTTCTATAGTGTTGGCTGAAAATATACGCTCTTCCATTACTTTAAAAACCACGCCGATAAAAGTAAACCTAAAAACACATCAAGTTGAGGGAAGCTTGAAACTGAACTCTGATGCTAAAAATATAGGTTTAAAAGTTGATAGTGAGTTTTCAGGAGATTATATGAACTCTGAAAGCATGAGAACCAAGAGTAAAATAGTTGTGAATGATTTTAATGCTTTTGGTATAGATTTAACTACATTAACTCCTTTAAATCTAAATGTTGTTTCTAGTGAGACAGGAGCCAATGTTGCTCTTGATTCTAAGAAGATAAAACTGACAGCAAAAAGTAGTGATTATGACCATTTTAAATTTGATATAAAAACAGAGAATATTTACTTTGATAAATTGCTGAAAGATTTACCTGTTGACCTGAAAAAGAAGTTTATAAAGGTTGACCTTGCAGGTGAGGCTACACTCTCTAAAGAGTTCATGACACTTAAAGGATACATCGAGTCAAATAAACAGTTTAAAGTTGAGGTAGATGCGAAAAATTCAGAGCGTGGGTTAAATGTCAACCTGCATACCAAACATTTGAAACTAACAGCCAAAGGGAACATAAAAGAGAAGAATATAGAAGCCTCTATAGATATAGACTCCATCACCAAAGTGCAAAAGGAGTTTGCTCTGCTTTATCCGTTTACAGTTACTCCTGTAAATGGACCATTGAAGGTAAAAGCGACAATGAAAGGTGAAGAGGTTTTTGCTACAGTAACATCTCCTAAACTTAAAATGGAAGGGTTCAATGTAGAGAGTTTGGATGTTGATGCTCACTATAAAGAGGAGTTGTTGACTTTAAACAAGTTGAGTTTTAAGACCACAGGGTTTAAAGATGACAAACTCAATAAAGATTTTTATTTGAATAAAAAAGGGAAAATTCATCTAGGCAAGAAACGGGATGTTTTTATAGATATGCATCCTAAAATCTTGGTCAAGGGAACAGGAACAGCAGAGAATCTAAATGTTGACCTGAGTGTAGAGTCCCTTCCTTTAGGTCACCCTGACTATGGCAGCATGATGTTGAGTGCACAGATGACCTACAGCCAGAGAGGAAAAAAGAAAAAAATAGTGGGTGGTCTCTCTTTTGATGAGATGAAACTCTTTTATGAAGCAAAATTTTTAGATGCTGCACATGACCCCGATGTGGTGGTGATTACCAAAAAAGATAAAAAGAAGAAAAAAGAGAGTGACAGCTTCTTGGATGATATGTTTATTGACCTTGACATTTATGCTCCTGATGCTCAGTATAAAACCAGAGATATTGACTTAGAGTTTACTGTTGCTGTTAAAGCAAAAAAAGCTTTTGGTAAAAACTTGGGTCTATTGGGAAAAGTACGTGAGATTAATGGACGAGTAGAACAGGCACCCAAACTCTTTACGGTGGTTGACTCCAACATTGTCTTTAGAGGAACAAAAGAGATTAACCCCTTGCTGGATATTCGGGTAGAACATGAGTTGCCTGATGTTTTGATTACCATTAGTATTCATGGGGATGCCAACCGTCCTAAATTGGACTTTACTTCTGATCCAAGCATGGCAAAAAAAGATATTTTGTCCTATCTGCTTTTGGGTGTTTCCACAGCCAACCTTGCAGAGGGGGGAGGCTCTTTAGGACGAGAGGCTCAACTCTTTATTATGAACCAAGCAGCAAGAGATTTTGCCTATGAAGTAGAGCTGGACAGAGTCTTTATAAAAGATGATGGAACAGGTGAGGGGTATGCTGTACAAGTAGGTAAAAAACTAAATAAAGATACCATGTTTATTATTGAGAACAGTAAAGAAGGTAACTCATTTATTTTAGAGTATGAGGTCAATAAAAACATTAAAGTTGAACTTGGACAGCACCAAAAAACAGTACCCTCACAGAGTATAGATCTGTTCTTTAGAAAGAGATTTAAATAGGAAAAGAGTTTTTTATATAGGTGTTCTAAAGTAAGTATAGAGAAAAATATACTATAATTTATATTATTTAATTTTGTTTTAAAAAGTTATATAATATTAAAATTAATAAGGAACTATATGAATTATTTAAAATACTTAACCATTCCTATACTGAGCATACTTTTTACCATGGATGTTTCTGCAACCATCTATGAAGATGCAGAAGACCAAAATACTACTGGTTGGAAGCTTTCAGATGATAATCCCTCTGGAGCAACCATAACCAATGTTTTTGATACCACTCAAGACAGTAGGGTCATTGCTTTAAACGGTAGTGGACGATTAAACAGTTATGAACTTGGAGCCAAGTCGGGTGCAGATGCTTGGAACAACAGCAGTGAAAAAACAATTAAATGGTCAATGAGTATTGCTGAGAAGTATAAAATTTATATTACTCTTCAGACAGAAAAAGGACTTCGCTATCTTTACTATACTCATGGAACTTCAGATAAAGGGTTTATAAATAATAAATACATTCATTATGGACTTGGTGAGGGTTCCATGGATGGAACGTGGCAGGAATTTACGCGAAACTTAGAAGCTGATTTACAACGTTATGAGAGTGATAACCATATTCTTACTGTTAATGGATTTAAAATTCAAGGCAGTGCCAAGCTTGATGATATAGAGTTGGTTGTCTCTGAAGCTTTACCTGAAATTAGTCAAGATAATCCTCAACTTATCTTAAATGAGTACAGTGCTGTACTTCCTGTCAACTATCTTAAAAATGGTGGTACAGATACCTCTTTTGGTAGGGTTCGAGGAAATGGTGGTTCATGGATAGAGTTGGTTTCAACGGGTGAACATGTAGATATTAGAGGAGCTTTATTGACCATTAATCAAGCTGGAAGTGATCAATTTAAAGCAAAAATACCTTATGAACCACAATTGGGGCATCTAAGAAGAGGAACCATTATTACCATCTCATCGGAACCTACCGATATGAGCTATGCACCATTTTCTTCCAATGGAGATGATTGGACACTGAACATTAATGTCAATGATTTGTTAGAAAAAGAGGGTCTCTTTGAAACTTCTAGTCGTGAAGTATCGGTGGCACTAATTAATGAAAGTGGAGGTGAATATTTGCTTCTTCCTTCTGGTGAAGAACACGCTACTGTCTCTATTGATGCACGTGAAGTATTTAAACTAAAAACCAATCCACAGCATGGTACTCTGCCATCAGACACTACTTATGGTGATGATAACAATGGAAAAACATACAGTACCTTTGGTGCAGCAAATCAATGGGGATCCAATGGAGAGTTTCACCAAAGCTTTAACACGTTAAGAGCCAATCAGGATTTAATAGAAGTAGGAGGGATAGTTGTTTCAAATATAGCTGCATTGAGTAGTGTAACTGATGCAGAGTCTATTCTTTATCTACCTCAAAATAATGCACTTTGGATAGCAGATGATGATGCTCATAAAGTATTTGAAATGGATTTTACAACTCAAGTACTTCGTGCCAGTTACGATGATGTTCTTCTGGGAACTTTTGCTGAAACCATTGCTGATGAGTGTGATAGAGGAGAAGATATCGGTGCCTGTGATCTTGAGTCGATTGCGTATGATGAAAGTAGTGATAATTTCTATATTTTCTCTGGAAAATCAAGTAGTCAGTCGGCAATCTTTAGATTGGAAAGAGGTGATATAAGTGAGAGTTTTGTACTGGTAGACTATGTTGATTTGGCTGGTCATGAGTATAGTGATGCACTGTTTGTAGAGGGTGAAATGTTGGTTGCCTCATCTAAAAATATTTATACTTATGATTACAGTACCAACAGTAGAAGTGGTGATTATCTCTTTAGAAGTCCTGATGGAAAGATTCATGGTATGGCTTATGCCAATGGTACCTTATGGCTAACCACATCAACATTTAAACTTATAAAAGTTAATTGGAGTAGCAAAGTTGTTGAGGCAATCTATGACATGACAAAAAATGGTGTTTATGATCCAAGAGGAATAGAAGTAATCAATAATAAACTCTATATTTTAGAGGGTATGAATAGCAATGGTACCAATCAGGTTCTAGCACCGTTAGGACATGCTTTAAAAAACTCTATTCATATTTATGATATACCATAGTAGGTAATAAAAAGGTACTTTAGTACCTTTTTAATTAATAAACAAAAAGAAGTAAATAGACCCAAATACCGGTAAGAGATGTTAAAAAGATACCAACGAAGGTTCGTATACCAGCTTTTTTATGAGCTTGTGAAAATTGACCTGGTAGCTTATTAATTTTTTGGTCTTTGTGTGCAGAGATTAAGGTACTAGTCCAGATACCCAAAGTAACCACAGATATAAGAATATGAACAATAAGTACCCACAGAGCATAACTGTGAGAAACACTACTTCCTTCCATAAAAGCATTAAAACCACCACCTAAACGAACTCCATATTCAAAGTACCCTACAACAATGACAGAGAGAATAAAAATGATGGTTTGTGAAAAGCTATGAGCTTTATAGGCTCTCTTTTTTGCCATAGCAATGGCTCCCAAAACCAACAGTGGTAAAACTGCGACAATAAGGGTAATAAAATCCATAAAAAAAGGAGCTCTTGTTCCTAAAAATCCTGATTCAAACATATAATCCATAACATTTTCCTAATAGTAGTTTTCAGGATGAAATATATCAAAAGTTTCTTAATATTATTACGTGCAAATAACGCTCCATTCGAATTTTAGGGGGAATTGAGGCAGGTGAACGCAATTGGAGATTAACGTCACTGACGGCTAGTGGGATTGTTAAGAGGTCTGGATGATTACGTTCACCTAATCTCTGCCACTTAATTATAACTAAAAATTATGACAATAATAATTTTATATTAAGCTTTATTCGGTTATTATTTTAAATATTTTGAACATATGTTCAAATATAAAGGGTTTATTCATGCAACAACTTGGAAGAAAAAAGATTGTTCGTAACATTGAAGCTGACCATCGACGGGTCTGTTTTAAGCCTTGTGGGGTTCGAGGTAAAGAGCTTGAAAAAGTAGAATTGGATTGTGATGAGATGGAAGCTGTACGATTGAGTGATTATGAAGGTCTCTATCAACAAGAGTCTGCTGATAAAATGGGCATCTCACGTACTACTTTTTCTCGTCTTATTCAAAATGCTCATAAAAAAATAGCAACAGCTTTACTTCAGGGTAAAGCCATCGTTATGATACAAAATTAAAATAAGGAAATAATAAAATGAAAATAGCAATACCCGTAAAAATGAACAGAGAGAATTCAGCCATCGCACCACTTTTTGGTAAAGCAAAATGGTTTGCCATTGTAGAAGATGGGAAAATAACCATAGAACAAAATCAAGCTGAAGGTGGACGAGCTGTGATTGAGTGGTTTAATACCATGAAGATTGATACCATTATCATGCAAGAGATGGGAGAAGGTCCTTATGAGATGATTCAAAAGTTGGGAACCATGAAAATTTATCATTCAGGGTTTGAGAGAATTTTACTTCAAGATGTCCTACAAAAGTTTGAAGCCAATGATTTATCACTCTTAGACGATGCAGGAATGGTAAAGATTATTGAACATCATGAAGTTCGACATTCACATGACCATGAACATGGTCATTAAGCTAGAAAAAATCTTCCAGTTCTATCTGGAAGGTTTTAAAAACATGCGTGTGGGTAAGACCCTTTGGGGGATTATTGGCATTAAACTCTTTCTCTTTTTTTTTGTTATGAAGATTCTCTTTTTTCCCAATTTTTTAAAAGAAAATTTTAATAACGATACGCAAAGAGCCAATCATATTTTAAATGAATTAACAACAGCAAATTTAACAAAGGAGAGTAAATAATGGAAGATGCACTATTAATAGACTGGTCACGAGCCCAATTTGCTTTGACAGCATTGTATCATTGGCTCTTTGTTCCATTGACTTTGGGATTAGCATTTATTATTGCAATTATGGAGACTATCTATGTCAAGACAGGCAATGTGGTGTGGAAAGAGATTACCAAGTTTTGGATGACTCTCTTTGCTATTAACTTTGCCATTGGTTTGGCAACGGGTATCATTATGGAGTTTGAGTTTGGAACCAACTGGTCAAACTACTCATGGATTGTTGGTGATATTTTTGGAGCTCCTTTAGCCATTGAAGGATTGATGGCGTTCTTTATGGAGTCTACTTTTTTTGCTGTGATGTTCTTTGGTTGGGAGAAAGTGAGTAAGAAGATGCATCTGCTCTCTACATGGCTTGTTGCTATTGGCTCGAATCTTTCAGCCTTATGGATTTTGGTTGCTAATGGCTGGATGCAACATCCCGTAGGAATGGAGTTCAATGTAGATACAGCCCGTTTTGAGATGGCGAATTTTTGGGATGTTCTCTTTAATCCCAATGCCTATTCAAAATTTTTACACACCATTGGTAGTGGTTATGTGATGGGTTCACTTTTTGTAGTGGGAATTAGTGCATGGTATCTGTTAAAAGGTAGAGATGTGGTTAAAGCAAAAAAGAGTATCGTAGTTGGAGCAACTTTTGGTCTGATTACTTCTGTTTTCCTCATTGTTTCAGGTGATGAGTCGGCACATGAAGTAGCCCTAAACCAACCGACTAAACTGGCAGCAATGGAAGGACTTTACGATGGTCATGGTCGGGTAGGTATTGTTGCCGTTGGTCAACTGAACAGTGATAAAGAGATAGGTGACAAAAGTGAAGAGTTTGCTTGGAGTCTTGAAGTCCCTTATGCCCTTTCGTTTTTAGGGTTTCATGACATGAATGCTTTTGTACCAGGAATTAACGATTTGGTCTATGGTAATGAAGCAGAAAGCATAGAGAGTGCCAAGAGTAAAATAGAAAAAGGTAAGGTGGCAATTGAGGCACTTAAAACCTATAAAGAGGCGAAAAAATCAGGAGATGAGGCAAAAGCTCAAACAGCTTTAGAGACTTTTAGAACCCATGAGAACTACTTTGGTTATGGGTATTTAAAAGATGAAAAAGAGATTATTCCTCCTGTGGCATTGACTTTTTACAGTTTTCATATTATGGTAGGTTTGGGTTCATGGTTCTTTTTGCTCTTTTTTGTTATTCTTTATCTCTCTATGGTCAACAAATTGGATGGTAAAAAGATGCTCTTACGTTTGGCAGTTTTCTCTATACCCTTAGGGTACATTGCAGGAGAGACAGGCTGGATAGTAGCAGAAGTGGGGCGACAACCATGGGTGATTCAAGATATGTTACCTGTTGGTATGGCAACATCAAACGTATCGGTCACAGCTGTACAGACGACCTTTTGGCTCTTTGCGATTATCTTTACGGTTTTGATGATTGCAGAGATAAAAATTATGTTAACACAAATTAAAAATGGAATGGAGGCACACTAATGTTTGAAGATTTGGAACTGTTACGACTACAGCAATACTGGTGGTTTATTGTCTCACTCTTGGGTGGTTTTTTTGCCTTTATGATGTTTATTCAAGGGGGGCAAACCCTACTTGGAAGATTGGGAAAAACGGAAGAGGAGAAAAATGTAATTATCGCTTCACTAGGGCGAAAGTGGGAGCTTAGTTTCACCTCTTTGGTGATGTTTGGTGGGGCATTGTTTGCTGCTTTTCCTCTCTTTTATGCTGTGAGTTTTGGTGGAGCCTATTATGTTTGGATGGCGATATTGTTTTGTTTTATCATTCAGGCAATTTCCTACGAATACCGTAAAAAGCCCAATAACTTTTTAGGGCAGAGAACTTATGAGGTTTTTTTATACATTAACGGTTCACTGGGTATCTTTTTGATTGGTGTGGCATTGGCAACGCTTTATACAGGTGGTAACTTTATAAAAAATGAGATGAATTTTTCATCATGGACAACAGAAACTTATGGTTTAGAAGCACTCTTAAATCCTTTTAACCTTTCATTTGGTTTGGTGGTTTTCTTTTTGGCTAGAGTGGGGGCATCGCTCTACTTTATGAACAATTTAGACCATGAAAATATTTTAAAAAGAGCCAGAGTTCAGTTAAAAACAGATGCATTACTTTTTTTAGCGTTTTTTTTATTGATGTTGGCAATGCTTTTTCTTATGAGTGGATTGGCGTATAACAGCGAAGGGTTTTTTATGGTAGAACACAAGTTCTTTTTTAATCTTATAGAGACCCCACTGCTACTTATCTCTTTTATTATGGGGGTGGGGTTGGTGCTTTATGGAATCTATACGGCACTCTTTAAAGCATCAACAAATGCTGTTTGGTTTAATGGTATTGGAACCATTATTACCGTGACCACACTCTTGTCGTTGATAGGGTTTAATCAGACCTCTATCTATCCGTCACTGAGTGATATTGACAGCTCTTTGACCATTGTGAACAGTTCGGGAAGCCACTACACTTTAGTGGCGATGTCCTATGTCTCTTTGATGGTTCCTTTTATTTTAGGGTACATCTTTGTGGTTTGGAAATCAATGGATCAAACAAAGATTACAAGCCAAGAGATAGAAGCAGATGCACACCACTATTAGGAGAGATTATGGAAACAGTTGATTATACAACGGCACTTATTTGGTATGCCATGTGGCCCGTGGTTATATTTTTGGCATATAAATTTGTACGTATGAATATTGAACATTTAGAAGAAAACATTGAAACAAAGGAGAAATGATAATGAGATTAATATTTTCAACAGATTATAGTATTTCTTGTTCCATCTTCATATTGTCTTAGATGGGATAATTAAGAGTAGGAAGCAGTAGGATTCCTATAAATTACTTAAAATTATAATTATTATAGTATTTAATTATGATATAATTTTGTTAAAATAAAATCAAAGGTTTAAAAGATGAAAATAAAAAACATTCTACTTATTATATCATTGGCTACCTCTTCACTGTTGATAGGATAATTAAGGGGTTTAATGTTTAAAATAGATGACCCCAAAAATAACCATAAAAATGTAACCCACGCTTTCTTTTTGGCTCTTGCCATTACCATTGCAGAACCCTCAACGGTTTTGCCTCTGATGATACACCATTTTAGTGACAGTGTTATTATTGTTGGTATTTTTACCTCGTTGCTTCGTGGTGGAGCCATTACGGTACAGCTCTATGCAGCTTTTCATGCACAAGCTTACAAACGGGTACTTTCCTATTTGGGAAAGGTCTTTTTCTTTAGGTTTATGAGTTGGTTTATGATAGGGGTGGCTATCTTCTTTTTTGGAGAGACACATAAGACGCTGACGCTATGGCTGATAGGAATTGGACTCTTTTTTTTCTCTTTTACAGCAGGATTTGGGGCCATCTATTTTAAAGAGCTTCAAGCCAAGCTCTTCTCTAAACGATATCGTGGTAAGACCATGGCAAATAGGAGTATTGCAGGTTCTATCGCCTCTATTATTAGTGGTGGTGTAGCAGGGTTTGTACTACACAATTTTGAAGCACCCATGAGTTATGCCTATTTATTTATGGTGAGTAGCCTTTTTATGGCGATAGGATTTTTTTCGTTTTTAACCATAGAAGAGCCATTAAAAGAGAATGTCTCGGTCAAAGAGAAAGATTTCAAATCGTTTATAAAAAATGCGATAAAAATGCTCAAACAAGATAAACGATTACAACAACAGATTTTGGTGATTTTTTTAGGGTTTGCGTACCTGTTATCGATGCCTTTTGTTATTTTAAATGCCAACAGCTCTTTTATTCTAACGGGTTGGATGTTGGGTGGGTTTATTACCGTGCAGATGTTGGGAAGCATTATAGGAAGTACTTTTTTATGGCGAAGAATTCAAAACTATGAACAGATGTTAACGCTGAGCTTTTTCTTTATGATTTTGGCTTACGTGGTGGCTCTGTTTGCTGATACGCTTTATCTTTATGGGATAGTATTTTTACTTTTTGGTATTGCCATTGATGGATTTAACATTGCAGGCATGAACTTGGTCATCGAGATAGCCCCTGAAGAGAAACGACCTGTCTATACGGCTTTGCAAGTTAATATCACCTCTTTTGGACTCTTTTTTCCGATACTTGGTGGAATCATATTGACATTTGTAGGGAGTTATAGAGTGATTTATCTTCTGACCATTGGGCTTTTGTTGTTGGGGTTTATTTTGAGTATTAGAATGGAGAAAATTAAAGTATAAAAAGGATTAGACAAAGAAATGCTTTTAAAAAGTATTAAAGAGGGTACCAAAGGAAAATGGGAAAATAAAAGACTTTCAATGCCTCCATTTAAGAAAATGAGTGATAAAGATATTGAGGGCATGGTTGATTGGATATTGGAACTAAGAGAAGAAAAGTAAAGTCAAATAAAAGGAAAAAAGTGAAGATAAATCTACAACAAATAGCCACCGTTAGGTCTCCATTTTGTAACTTGGTCAATATGCCCGTGCAACTCAAAGGTGCAAAAGATACCTATGCGACGATTGAGTTTAAAAAGGAGTATGAAGAGGGTTTAAAAGATTTGGAGGGGTTTTCTCATCTCTATTTGATTTACTATTTTCATAAAATAGTAGAAGAGAAATTAACCGTCGTTCCTTTTAATGATAAGACACATACTCCTCGGGGTGTATTTTCGACACGAACCCCTGTACACCCTAATGCTCTTGGACTCTCTGTGGTGGAGTTGGTGAAAGTAGAAGGGAATATTGTCACCATAAAAGGGGTAGATATTCTCGATGGAACGCCTCTTATAGACATTAAGCCTTATATTGAAAATTTTGATAAAATAGAGGGTGAAGTACGTTCAGGCTGGATGAAATCTTCAGCTGATGAGGTAAGTAAAAAGAAGTCTGACAACAGATTTGTAGAAAAAGTTTAAATAAGGAAAAATCATGATATTCAATTTAGAAGACAATCAACTCAACGAAAAATACAAACTGATGGCTCAAACCATTATCCCCCGACCCATTGCGTGGGTGGTTACCGAAGATGAAGGGGTAATCAATATCGCTCCGTTTAGTTACTTTATCGGACTCTCTTCAGAACCTGCTACGGTACTCATATCGGTCGGACATAAATCGGACGGTACACCCAAAGATACCTTGGCAAACATCCGAAAACATGGGCGATGTATCATCTGTATGGTAGAAGAATCAAGCTTAGAGCCAATGCACTTTAGTGCCAAAGAGTTAAGTTCCAACGAGAGTGAAGCAGAGGCTTTTGACATCAAAACAGAACGCATGTTCGAGGGCTATCCACCTGTGATTTCTGGCGTTCCGTGTGCCTATGTATGTGACTTCAATCAAGAGATAGATTTAGGAGGAAGCAGCACCATCCCACTGGTACTCAACGTCAAAGAGATTTACGTAAATGACGACAACATAACCGACAAAGAGCGATTGAGCATCTCATTTAACCCTGTGGCTCGTATAGGTAAGAGTTATGCGTTTTTAGGAGATGAGATTTCGGCTCCTGTGATGGGGTAGATGTTTTAGTTTTTTGGAAGTGTTGGCTTTAGCGTCTAAGAAACAGCTGTTTCTTAGACTTCCTAGCCCAAGGTTAGGAAAAGGAAGAGACGGAAACCTTTATAAAGGAATACGTAGTTTTTGACCGACGAAGATTTGGTCTGGATTTTTGATAATCTCTGGGTTGGCTTTAAAAATTTTATCATAAGATTTTGTGTCGCCATAAGCTTTTTTAGCAATCTTAGAGAGGGTATCACCTGATTTTACAATGATAATTCTCATCTCATTTGAACGTACCAGCACCTCAGACTTTAAAGAGTTCTCATAACTGGATGTTTTATTTTTTAGAGCAGCGTCATCTACAAGTGTATCTAGATTATTATTAAGTTTTGTGCGTTGGCTATTTCTGTTCTCTTTTTTTGAAGAGAGAACAACTTTGTTATAGTGGTTGGTTTCCTCGAGTGTTTGGGTGACTGTTGTCTCCTCTTCAGCTTTTAGAAGCTCCTCTTCTAGGGAAGATTTATCTTCTTCTTTTTTCTTGGACATAATAATCTCAACAATTTTTGAGATATCTTGAGAACTCAGATTTGATGTCTCTTTTAGGGCAATAACCTCTTTTTTTATAGCGTTATGCTCTTCACTTTTTGAAGGTGAATCTTCTCCTAATGTATCCGTAGCATTACTCTTTAACTGAGAGATTATTTTTGATTCAGACTTTTGTAACTGAATACTTTTAGGAAGGTTCTCTTCTGAGACTATTATTTTTGGTATCTCTGTTGCTAACGCTTCTTCTATGGGATTCTTATCTGCTTTTGTATTCTTCTCTTCGTTTTGAATAATTGTGCTAACGGTCTCTTTTTTCTCTGTTGAAAAATAGTTAACAAGATAGATAGAAGCGACACCGAGAACGCCTAAGAAGAAGACCCCAATACCTACTTTTATAAGTAGAGGTAAGGAGTCTGTTGATTCATATTCATTTCCTGATTCCATCTCTTTTTTGTATGAACTGTAGTATTCATTGCTGTTTTGGTTTGAATTATAATACATTGTACTCTCCTGCCTTTGTTGTATATTTCATCTCTTGTGGAGCTGTTTCGATTTTTTGGATAATGTTTGAAATTATCGTTTTCAGTTCATCATCATTAATAGGTTCAAGCCCTTTTTGTGCTTGAAGGTTTTTTACAATACTCTGTATAATGGTTGATTTAAGCGTTAACTGACTTTCGGTCTTGGTAGACTCAACTTGTATATGACGAGACTTATGATTATTGTTATAGGTTTGGTATTTGTCCAATAAAAAGATAGAACTTACAGCGATGGCAAGTAGGCAAAATACAACAAATAGCGTATTTTTTATCTGTTGATAGATATCTGTTTGGCTTGATGATACTGTAAAAGTCTTATAACTGTTAAAGTATGGTCTTTTATGAATTTGATGTTTAAAATCATACATTGCGCATCCTTATAATATAATTAAACGTATTTTGTTTAAATTTATTAAATTCTAACATTATTAAACTTAAAATATATTTTAATATTTAAATTATTTATTAAGAGAGGAGAATAAAAAGATATTTAATGAGGTTTTTAGCGTACACGATTAAAACACGTTGGATTGTTATACTTTTACTATGAGAGTCATAATATCTCCACCTCCCCTTCAAGTTGGCTCTCAGAGATGACTTTAGATTTCATATACTATAATCTCCCACTTTTATTCAGAAACGGTCTAAAGTTGTTGTACTTTAACAAAGAAAAAATCAAGAAGTTTATTTAAAAATGTTAAGTAGACTTTTTTCAAAACTGGGAAGTGATGGATTCAGCCTCACCATATTTTGTACTGTTTATTAGAAATACCTTTCATGTAATATCAATAGCCAATTTGGATGAGTTTTGCAAGACGTCTGGTTGGGTTAGTAAGAGTCCCAACCATGCATTTTTCGAGCAGCCAATATCTCATACTCTTGGGAGACATCAATGGTGCTAATGGAGACAAAAGATTTCGATTCAAGTATCTGCCACCATCTGTCTATGGCGTTTTTATCACCTTTAGGCAAAAGGAAGACAATATGTCCAGCTGTTTTAATATGATGAATAACATTGTCTACAAATTGTTGCTCTTTCTCCTCTGGTACGGTAGCAGAGACAAAAATAGTATAGTAGAGTCGTGCTACGGAAGCATAACGTCGTTGTTCCCACTTAACAAGCTTGGTAACACATAAATCCTCTTCATTGTAGTTCTCTACAACTTTTTCATAAAAGTTAGGATCTAAAATATTAAATTGCAAGAAGTATTCTTTTTCTTTACATAAAGCTTTCATTGCAGTAGGTAATGTTTCTCCTCCATCAGAAAAGAGCATAATGGAGTTGGCAGGATGGTCAGGGATAATGGTTAAAAGCTGTTCAATGGCTTGAGGTTCTAAATTTTTCATACTTTTAGATTAGCTAAAAGTTTCTAAAGTTATTACTGTATAATCACAAAAAGCTAGAACATTTTAATGAAGTGAGGCATAATAGAATATGAATAGAAAACAAATATACAACCCAGAGTCAAAAGAAAAAACATCAGAACGAAGAATTTTTGGTGGAGACCCAACAGGAATTTTTGAATTAAATGATATTAAGTATCAATGGGCTTATAACTTATGGGAAGTGATGTTGAACAACACATGGTTTCCCAAAGAGGTAGATATGACTCCAGATGTTGGAGATTATAAAAGATTGACCGATGCAGAAAAAACAGCATACGATAAAGTTTTGGCTCAGTTAATCTTTATGGACTCTTTACAAACCAACAACTTGATTGATAATGTTAACCCTTTTATTACGTCACCAGAAGTAAACCTAATCTTAGTAAGACAGGCATTTGAAGAGGCTTTACACGCCCAAAGTTATGCTGTTATGGTTGACACCATTTCACAAAATTCTGATGAAATTTATCAGCTTTGGCGAAATGACATGATGTTAAAAACTAAAAATGATGCCATTGCAAAAATCTACCAAGAGTTGAGTGTAAATCCTAATGACACCAATATTGTTAAAGCGATGTTTGCCAATCAGATTTTGGAAGGTATCTATTTTTACTCTGGATTTACTTACTTATATACTTTGGCACGTTCAGGTAAAATGTTGGGTTCAGCACAGATGATTCGTTTTATTCAGCGTGATGAAGTAACCCACCTTATCCTTTTTCAAAACATGATACGTTCTGTAAAAAGAGAGCGTCCAGAAATCTTTACCAAAGAGTTTAATGATGAGATTTATGATATGTTTAGAGAAGCTGTAAAGCTGGAATCTGACTGGGGTAAATACATTACTCAGGGACAGATTTTAGGTCTGACCAATGACATTATAGAGCAGTATATTCAGTACCTAGCCGATGAAAGATTAAAAGCTGTAGGCATGGAGAAAATTTATAATGTTGAACACCCTATTAAATGGGTTGATGATTTTGGAAAATTTAACGACCAAAAAACAAACTTCTTTGAGGGCAACGTAACCAACTACTCAAAAGGTAGTTTAGACTTAGACGACTTTTAGCCTTATGCCTAAAAGCCCTTCAAAAGGTGGCGACTTCTTAGTTGCCACCCTACAAACAAAAACAAAAACCACTTACCAAGAAAACTTAGACGAACTCATAGCCTATATTAAAAACTCTCCTGCCCATCTTATTGTTGCACCTGAGTTGATGTTAACTAACTTTGATTATGAGAACTTTGAAGAGGCTGCTAAGTTTTATGATGTTGCCCTAGAACAACTGTTAAGCGTTGCACCTGAAAAGATTGTTGTATTGACAATGACAAAGAGAGAAAATAACTATTTTGTCAACCAAGCTGTAGTCTTGCATAAAGAGCAAGTAGTCCACCAACAAAACAAGTACAAACTTTTTAAACTTGGGAATGAAGAGCAGTACTTTCATGCAGGAGAAAAAGAGAAAGTTGTCAAGTTTAAAATAGACGCTGTCAACTATGCTTTACTCATCTGTTTCGAACTCCGTTTTAAAGAGTTATGGAAACAAGTAGAGGGTGCCGATATTGTAATTGTCCCTGCACGTTGGGGAAAACCTCGTAAAAAACATTTAGAAGTACTCTCCCAAGCCTTAGCCATTATGAACCAAACGTTTGTCGTTGTGAGCAACTCTGCCGACGATGATATGGCAAGCTCTTCTGCTATTATCTCCCCCTGGGGTGAAGTACTAATGAATGATGAACTGGAAGTACTTGAGAAGACGATTGATTTAAAAGAGCTAAAGAGGGTTCGCAGGCTTATTAGTATGAGATAATTCAAAAAATAATAAATTAATTTTTTTTCAGAAGTAAAATCTCCATATATAATATAAAACTGTTATAAAATATGATATAATATTTTATATATAGAGATATAATATTTAATATGGGGTTATATGTAATATGCAAGATACAAATAATGATAATAAAATTAACCTAAAAGAGGTGTTTGGAACATTAGCAAATTATAAATGGTTAATTATGCTTTTTACGCTGTTAGTGATGATATTGATGTTGGTAAATCTCTATTTTCAGCCATCTATTTATAACTCTTCAGCCATTGTAGAAGTAAAGTCTGACGGTAAGAAGTCTTCAAGTACAGACTTTTTAATGAATGCGTTATCTTCAGGGGGTAATGGGCAGATAGATAAAGAGATAGAGCTTTTAAAAACATTCTCTATTCATGATGATGCTTTAGAAAAAGTAGATTTTCAAACAAGGTTCTATAGAACCAAAAACTATAAAGAGGTTGAAATTTACAACAATAAACCCATTAAAATCACTGGAGTTGAGGTTTTTAATGAGAAGATTCTTGGAAAACGAATTACCCTCTCACCTACGATGGATGGCTATAAACTAAAAGTTGAAACTTCTTTAAAAGATAAAATAACAGACTTTATGACCTCTAAAGGGTTAATTGATTTAGGAGAAAAATCTTATGCTTATGGTCAAGAGCTTAAGAATGATTATTTTAAATTTACGGTTAAGAGAAACAGAGAGCTAATGCAACCCATTCAATTTACGATTCATGGGGACAATCGGCAAATTTATGACAAAGTTATTGTGAAAAATTTAAATGTTATGCAGATTAATAAAAATGCTCCATTGATTAAAATATCGTATCAAGATAATATTAAAAAACGTGCCAACGCTTATGTAAATGCGATTGCTCAAAGCTTTATTGACCAGAGTATTGAAAATAAGAATGAGCAGAACAATAAAATCTTAATCTTTATCAATAGTCAACTGGAGAGTATTAAAACTACGCTTGACAGCTCAGAAAATAGGCTTGAATCATATAGAATTAATAATAAAGTGATTGAGCCGACGATACAGGCAGAGACCTATATTAAAAAACTTAGTGAGCTGGAGGTAAAACTTTCAGAAAATCTACTACGAGAGAAGTTGGTAGAGAATTTGATTAAGTATACGAAGTACAATCAGAATCTTGATGCCATCGCTCCCTCTTTGACTGAACTGAATGATAAGCCGACACTTATGTTGATTACAAAGTTGCAGAAGCTTCAACTTGAAGCAGAAGAGCTCTCCTCCGAGTTTACTAAAGAGCATCCAAAAGTACTGGTACTTAGCCGAAGCATGTACAATATTAGAAAAAAGATTTTACGTAATATTAAAAATTTACAAGCCAACATTGAACAAACGACACTCTCTTTAAAAAGTCAAAAATCAATGTATGACAACAAGATTAAAGGTCTGCCAACCAAAGAGAAAAAGTTGGTAAATATAAAGAGAGATTATGAGGTCTCTTCTAGCATGTATAACTTTCTTTTAAAGAAAAAAACTGAAACAGAGATGGTGACAGTGGCAACACTGGCTGACTACAAGATTATAGATTATGCACATACAGCCTCTATACCTGTTAAACCAAAACGTACACTCATGATGATTGTCGCCACCATTTTAGGACTTTTGTTGAGCTCATTACTGGCATTTTTGCTTAATGGCATGAGCAATAAGATTAAAAATAAAGAGGAGTTAGAATCGTTAACCGATTTACCTCTTTATGGAATTATCCCTGAATTAAAGCAAAAAGAGGGCGTTGTATCTGTTTATGAGGTACCTCAATCTCCATTTACGGAGAGCTACCGTAGTTTGAGAACCAATTTGCAGTTTAGTAAACATAGCGATCGTGCCAATGTTGTCTTGATAACATCAACCATTGCAGGAGAGGGTAAAACAACCATTACTTCAAACCTTGCCTCGGTATTTCAAATGGCTGGGTATAAGTCTATTATTATTAACTTAGATATGAGAAAGCCTACCCTTCACACCTATTTTGAGCTTAACAATGAGAAGGGTATGAGTACCTACTTAAGTGGTAAAGACAGTGTTCAAGATATTATTTTTGCGACCAAACATGAAAACTTACATGTGATTACATCAGGGATGATTCCTCCAAACCCTTCAGAGTTAATTCTTTCAGAGAGATTGCCCAAGTTGTTAGAGATATTAAAAGCACGTTATGACTATATTTTTATAGATACAGCTCCCGTTGGTTTGGTGAGTGATACCATTCATCTGATGAAAGAGGCTGATGTTAACTTGATAGTATTTAGAGAAAATTATGCTAAAACATCATTTGTAACAGACTTAAATGGCATTATAGAGAAAAATAATTTTAAAAATGTAGGAATGGTTTTAAACAACAGTAGCTCTAAGAACAGTTCAAAAACTTATGGGTATGGGTATGGCTACGGATATGAAAAATAGGGGGATACAGGTTAAATTTTACTTGACTCTACCATCAACAATAGGAACAAAAAGACAAGGTTCTATCGCTTCTGAAGTGATTTTACCAGCTCTTTTATGGTAACGGGTAATAATCTGTAGACCATTTTCTTCTATGGGAGCTATTAAAATACCTTCCTCTGCTAACTGATCAAACAATACATCAGGTACCTTTGTTGCTGTTGCTGAAAAGAGTATACGTTCATAAGGAGCATAGGCTTTCCACCCTCTTTGACCATCATCAAAGCGTGTAAATATGTTGTTGATTTTGGCCATTCTAAAACGCTCTTTTGCCTCTTTTAGAAGAGAGTCAATTCGTTCTATGGTAAAAACTCTACGACACAGTTTTGATAAGATGGCTGCTTGGTAACCACTTCCACAACCCACTTCTAAAACTGAGTCTACCCCTTTGAGTTCAAGATATTGGGTCATTTTAGCAACGGTTAATGGTGAGGAGATCCACTGCTCTTGTTGCATGGGTAAGGCATCGAGCTTAAACGCCATAAGTCCAAAGCCTTTGGGTACAAAAAGTTCTCTATTGACTTCAAGAAAAGCTTTTTTGACATGAGGGTAGAGTTCAAAATTCTCAGCTATATCTTCTACCATTTGTACCTGTTTTATCTTTGTTGTCACTAGGGTGCCTTTATTAGCTCGATGAATTCAAAAGAATTTTATCTAAAATGGTATTAAGAACGGTAATTACGGGGTTAATTGCTCTATAATTATGGTTTATTTAATCTTTGGTTAAAGATTTTAATCTCTTTTTATTCAAAAGTTAATGACAAAAGTAATTGGCTATAATAAATCACATAAAAAAATAAGGAGAAATAATGGCTGGATTAATAGAGATGATTATAAATAACCCTGCAATTGCAAAAACAATTGCTAAACAAGCAGGAATCGATTTGAATGATGCTGGTTCAATTATTGGTAAACTTGCACCCATTTTAATGGGAGGAGCAAAAAGTAATCTTGAGAGTGATAAAGATTCGGGGGGATTGTTAAAACATCTTGAGTCAAGTAACTATGCTGATATGTTTGATAAACCTGAAGAGGCTGTTCAAAAAGGTGACTATACCAATATGGGCAACGATATTCTTGCAGAGCTTACAGGTTCAAAAGAGAACTCAAGAGAGGTTGCAAGACATGTTGAAAAAGAGACCGGTGTAAGTTCTTCTATTATTAAGAGTATATTACCAATGTTGGCTCCAATGATTATTGGTGCTTTGACCAAAAAGACAGCCCCTGTGGTGAATGAGTTTCAGCAACAAGAACGAAGCTCAGGCTTAGATGGTATTCTTTCAAGTTTTATTGACCAAGACAATGATGGTTCAATGATTGATGACGTTATGGGAATGGCTGCTAAGTTTATTTTTAAATAGTCTCAAATTTTATGCCTACAAATTGACTTTCTTGTAGGCAAGCCAATCTTTAATTCAAACATCAACAATGTTTTTTAAATTCTATTGTATAATTTACGCTAAATACAACAAGAGGATATTTACTTGAAAAAAATTGGCATCATACTTTTTATATTGGGCTTTTTTACGGCATGTAGCAAGACCAACTCCCATAATTCTTCTGTCACTCCTATGCAAAACAGTCAAAAATCTAAACAGTTAGAACAAGCAAATATTTTAAATAACCAAGGGGTAGATGCCTATAGAGATGGCGACTATAGACGTGCTATCTATCTCTTTCGCCAGTCATTGGTCATTAAAGAGCAAGTACTTGGAACAGAAGATTTGAACACAGCAACAAGTTACAACAATTTGGGATTAATTTACAAACAAACGGGTCAATACGACAAAGCATTGGCCTATATTACTAAAGCCCTCTACATTAGAAAAAAGAGTTTGGGTAGAACAGACAGTGCCACGGCAGAAAGTTTTAATAACTTAGGAACACTCTATGCAAAAATGGGCGAAAAAGAGAAAGCCATCGCACTCACTGAACAGACGATTAAGATTAAAGAGAACATTATTAAAAAAGAGAGAATTGCTACAGCCATCTCTTACAACAATTTAGCTGTACTGCAGGAGGAGATGGGTCATTATCAAAAGGCATTGGGAGACTATAAGAGAGCTTTAGAGATAAATAAAGGGGTCTTTGGAGAGGTGCATGATGTTACTCAAAATAATTATCAAAACATAACACTGCTCTATTTTGCTCTACATAATTATGATGAAGCAAAAAAATATGCAAAACATCTTATTAAAAAAGAAGAGATAATTAAATTAAAACCTATTAACATTAACCCTGAATATCAGTAATGATTTATTTGGCATCTGACCATTCAAGGTATTGTTTATGGAGTTGGGCATTCTCTTGGTTGAGATGTTTTATCTCTGCTTGTAGGATTTTTTTCTCATCTTTAAGCGTTTGAAGAACTTGAAGTGAGTGGTTTCCAAAAAGAAGGTTGGCGACATATATGCCTAAAATAGAGATAAATATGGCTGTAACAATAAATACTTTAAGCGAAAGTCCGAGGAGTTCCTCGATCTTTCTAATAATGGGCTCAATGTCTTTTGTAACTGAAATCATTAGTTAAAGATTGAATCCCCAAGGTATTCAAACTGCCCCAACTCTCTCTCTATTTCTAAAAGACGGTTGTATTTGGCGATTCTATCTGATCTGGCAGTTGAACCTGTTTTGATTTGACCGGTATTTACTGCAACTGCAAAGTCAGCAATGAAGGTATCTTCACTCTCTCCTGAACGGTGAGACATAACACAAGTATACCCATTTCTCTGAGCCAGTCTAATGGTTTGCATGGTTTCAGAAACGGTACCAATCTGATTTGGTTTAATAAGAATAGAGTTGGCAATTCCTTTTTCAATTCCCTCGGCTAAGATAGATACATTGGTAACAAAAAGGTCATCACCAACAATCTGAACTTTATCACCAATCTCCTCTGTCATAAGTTTCCATCCATCCCAGTCATCTTCACTAAGTCCATCTTCTATAGAGACAATAGGGTACTTAGCACATAAATCAGCATAGTAAGCAACCATCTCTGCAGAAGTTAACTCTCTGTTTTCTGACTTAAGTACATAAAGTCCTTCCTCATTGGTAAGTTCAGAAGCTGCAACATCTAAAGCAAGAACAATCTGTTCCCCAGCTTTGTAGCCTGCTTTGTCAATAGCATCCATAATTACCTGAAGTGGCTCTTCATTACTTTTAAGGTTTGGAGCAAATCCACCTTCATCACCAACAGCTGTACTCTCGCCCATGCTGTCAACAACTTTTTTAAGGTTTTGATAAATCTCTGCAGCAGCTTGAAGCCCTTCTGAGAAGGTGTTAAAACCTTTTGGAATAATCATGTACTCTTGAAAATCAACAGAGTTGTTTGCGTGTTCTCCACCGTTGATGATGTTAATCATAGGAACAGGAAGGGTTACAGCATTGGCTCCACCAAGGTAACGGTAAAGAGGCATGTTGAGAGACTTTGCAGCAGCACGTGCTACAGCCATAGATACACCAAGAACAGCATTGGCACCAAGTTGGGCATAGTTCCCTGTTCCATCAATAGTTTTCATGGTAAGGTCAACTTCTGCTTGGTTAAAAGGAGAGATACCTATTAATGCGTCAGAAATTTTTTCATTTACATTTTCACATGCTTCTAAAACACCTTTACCCATGTAACGGCTACCACCATCACGTAGTTCTAAAGCTTCTCTTTTACCAGTACTCGCACCACTTGGAACGATAGCTGAAGCAACCGTCCCATCACTTAAACTTACCGTTGCTTGAACCGTAGGATTACCTCTACTGTCCATAACTTCATTTGCTCTAATATCATCAATAAAAATCATCTGCTTCACCTTATATATGTTAATAATAAAATATTAACATATTCTGCCATAGAGACAGCACAATCCAAATAATGAATTTCGTTTAAATGACAATCATTAAAAGTGTGTGATTTATTTTAAAACAGAATAACATCAAAAATAATATTTCATATTAAGATTAGGAAAAGAATCTTACTCCTCTTCACTCTCTTTAATGGCATTTGTATCCATGGTAAGCATACTGGTAATACCAAGAGCCTCTTTAATTTTAGCTTCTATCTCATCACGTAAAGCATGGTCTTCTTTGAATTTAAGTTTAACATTCTCTTTCCCTTGACCAAGTTTCCCCTCACCATAAGAGAACCAAGCACCCGATTTGTCGATGATGTCCAGTTTTACACCGTAGTCAACCAGTTCACCCTCCATAGAGATACCTTCACCAAACATAATGTCAAACTCTGCTTGTCTAAATGGTGGTGCTACTTTGTTTTTAATAACTTTTGCTTTTACACGGTTACCTATCTGAGATTCACCCTGTTTGAGTGTGGCGATTCTTCTTACATCGATACGAACAGATGCATAGAATTTTAACGCATTACCACCTGTGGTGGTCTCAGGACTTCCATAACCCATCATTCCGATTTTCATACGAAGTTGGTTAATGAAAATAACCGTGGTGTTTGTTTTGTGTAAAACAGCTGTCAGTTTTCTAAGTGCTTTAGACATAAGACGTGCTTGAAGACCCACTTGCATGTCACCCATTTCACCCTCTATCTCTGCTTTTGGAGTAAGAGCAGCCACGGAGTCAACTACGATAACATCAACAGCTCCTGAGCGAGCTAGGGTCTCTAAAACATCAAGAGCTTGTTCTCCAAAATCAGGCTGAGAAACCAAAAGATTCTCTACGTCAACACCCAAATTTTTAGCATAAAGAACATCAAGCGCATGTTCAGCATCGATAAAGGCACATACTTTACCATCGGCTTGAGCAGAAGCTGTGATTTGAAGTGCCAAAGTGGTTTTACCTGAACTTTCAGGTCCATAAATTTCGATGACTCTTCCCACGGGTACACCACCAATTCCAAGAGCCATATCAAGTCCAAGTGAACCCGTACTGATAGACTCAATAGGTTCAATGTCTTTGTCACCTAGTCTGACGATGGTTCCTTTACCGAAAGTTTTGTCGATTTGCTTCATCGCCATATCTAGTGCTTTTTGTTTGTTTGCATCCATGATTAAAATCCTTTGATTATTTATACTATTGGTATTGTAGTATGATTTTTCTAATTTAATTAAAAATATGTCAAATTGTCATGTTTTTTATGAAAATTTACTTTTTGGAGAATTTGGATAAAATACAAAATATTAAAAAAAAGATGATGACTATGAAACAAATACTACTTGCCCACTCCCCAGATGCTGATGATATCTTTATGTACTTTGCCATTAAGTTTGGTTGGGTTGATGTAAAAGATTATGAGTTTGATAACATAGGTTTAGACATAGAAACTCTGAACAAAGAGGCTATAAAAGGTACTTATGATGTATCTGCCATTAGTTTTGGAATGTACCCTTTTATAAAAGATGAGTATGCGATGTTACGAACGGCTGTGAGTTTTGGGGATGGTTATGGGCCTAAATTGATTCGTCGTAAAGATAAAAAGCTCAAACGAAATTTTAAAGTGGCACTCTCAGGTGAATACACAACCAATGCCATGCTTTTTAAACTCTACTACCCCGATGCTCGACCTGTTTACATGGACTTTTTAGAGATAGAGATGGCTGTGGTAAATGGTGAGGTCGATGCTGGTGTGTTGATTCATGAGTCTATTTTAGATTATGATGACTCGCTTGAAGTAGAAAAAGAGTTATGGGACATTTGGGTAGAACTTGCAGGTGAGGGGCTTCCTCTACCTCTTGGTGGCATGGCAATTCGTCGTTCACTTCCTCTTAACCGTGCTATTGATATAGAAAATATTTTGATAGATGGTGTAAAAGTTGCCAATGACAAAAAAGAGGAGCTTTGCAAGAGACTTGAAGATGAAAAGTTGGTTAGAATCTCTGATGCGATGTTGACGAAATATCTGGATATGTATGCATCTGATGAGTCTGTAGAATTATCAGAAATACAACTAAAAGCTCTTGATAAGCTCTATGAGCTTGGTTTTGAAAAAGGGATTTTTGCTGACCTTATTAAGACGGATGATTATTTGATACCTAAAGAGTATGAAGCTTTACGGAACAGTTAGTGCTTTTTGAAACATAATATTGATAGAGAAAATAGATAGAGAGTAGGTGCCATAACGTGGTGAAACTGGACATCTATCAGTGAAAATTTACGTTTTAATTAAAAAATACTTAAAATTATGTCATAATTTATAAAAAGGTTTATAATGAATGGAACAGTTATATTTGGCGTAATTGCATTATTTTTCATACTTTCAGGATTAATGAATTTTATTAATGGTTTGCATGATGAAGTGGATACACGCAGTAACTATCCGACGAATAAAGAATCCATAAGTGAAGATTATTATGCTATTAATGTTGTTGGTGAGAAAATTTTAATTCTTAGTGATTTATCGGAATCTAAAAAAATAAATGTTTGGAATACATCTGCGTTAAAAGTTGAGATGATGGATTTTTTTCCCGACTTCTCAGCAATGAGCGAATTGGTTGAAGGGCGTGTGGTAGATGATGGGAATTTTAAGAAAAGATTATTGAAAAAAATAGAGACTACAGAAGAGAAGTATATTGGAGGAGCTGTTTCGGGACAGAGTGCTAAAGCAACTCTGTCATCGTTCTAATTATTGTCTACAAGGGTCAATAACAGCAGCTTGATTAGGATAAAGATAAATCTCTACTCTTCTGTTGAGTGCCATATTAGCATCTGACGTATTTTGTGCAACTGGTTTTGAGAATGAACAACCTTTTGAATACATAGCATTTGTCACTCCTCCACCACTAAGTGTATTTCCTACAGATAATGCTCTTGATTCAGACAGTGTTTGGTTATGTTGAAAACTTCCTCTGCTGTCTGTATGTCCAACGGTTTGAATAATCATATTTGCATAAGATGGTTTTTGTAGTGCTGGAATCATTTGACGTATTTCAGCTTGTGCTGATGGTGTAGGTACCGATGAATTGGTTCTAAACATCATTGGATCGCGAAACATGATTTTTACAAACTTATCAGTATTTGAGACAATAAGCTGGTTGTTTGAGTTCTGCTCTGCACTGGCATCATTATTAACGTTTGTATTGAGTGTTTGAGCAACTTCTTGTGCTTGTTGATCTAAACTGTATCCAATGGCAGCACCAATAGCAGCACCAGCAGCACCACCAATGGCAACTCTTTTCCCTTTTCCATTACTTGTGGTACCACCTACAACTGCACCAAGTAAACCACCAAGTAATGCACCTGTTTGTGCTCTATTTGACGTACCATCTGCATTTTTAATGGTTGGCATGGTCATGCCACCACCAGCTCCAGCTGTACACCCTACCAATAGCAAGGTCGCTAATGATGATATTAAAATAGGTTTTAATACTCTTTTATTCATGTTGAATTCCTTTTAGTTATATAATGCAGAGAGTATAACATAACTTTGTAAATTAAATGTGGATAGGGAGAAGGGAAGAGATGTGACAAAAGAGAATATTCTAATCGATATTCTCTCTCATATTTCTAAGAATTAGGCGTTACGGCTACCAGGTTTGATGGCGATGCTACCTTCTTTGCATAAGGGACACTCTTCAGGAGTAAACATCTCAAATGTAAAGTCATCTAGAGCAAAAAAAGGTACCGTTGAAGAGAGTTTACATTCAGGTTTAGCTTCTAGTGTTGAGCCCTCTCTTTTACAAAAGCCTCTGTTTGCAAGTGATGCAAAGGCAACAACATTCGCACCCAGTGCTTCAATGGCTTGTGCTGCTTTCATGGCTGAACCACCTGTTGTAATAATGTCTTCACAGATAAGAATATTCTCACCTTTTTTTACCTCAAAACCACGGCGAAGCTCCATTCCTCCCTCTTTTTTCTCAACAAAAATAGAACGAACCCCTAGTGAACGAGCCAATTCATAGCCTGCCAAAACTCCACCAAGAGCTGGAGCACATACTGTGTCTACTTTAATACCACTCTCTTTGATGATGTTTGCCAATGCATTACAAATCAGTTCAGAACGTTTTGGGTCTTCTAAAACTTTCGCACTCTGTAGGTATCGTTTGGAGTGATTGCCACTGGCTAAAAGGAAATGACCATCTAAGAGTGCATTTGCATCCATGTATTCTTGTTCAATATTCATTCTTATACTTTTAAAATATCAGCTTCTTTAGCTGCTAAAGTTGTCTCTATTTGTGCTACAGCTTTATCTGTTATCTTTTGAACTTCAACTTGCCCTTTTTTTGAATCGTCTTCTGAAATCTCTTTATCTTTTTCAAGTTTTTTAACTTTATCGTTACCATCTTTACGAATGTTTCTAATAGCTACTTTTGCTTTTTCTGACATAGTTTTAGCTTGTTTTACAATCTCTTGTCTCTGCTCTGAAGTCATTGCTGGAAAGAAAAGTTTAATAAAGTCACCATCATTATTTGGGTTTACTCCAATGTTTGCTTCTTGAATTGCTTTCTCAATAGGCTGTAGCATGGTTTTTTCCCATGGAGTAATAGAAATAGTTGTTGCATCACTGGCAATCACATTTCCAACTTGACTGAGTGCCGTTGGTGTACCATAGTAGTCTACTCTGATATGGTCTACAATGTTGGTGGTTACTTTACCTGTTCTTAGTGTAGAGAAGTCTCTTTTTAGTGCATCAATACTCTTTTCCATTTGCTCTTGAGTGTGGTTATAAATTTCATTTAACATGGTTTCTGTCCTTCTATAAAGTATTATTGAAAATACTTGATTTTTAATAGTGAAATTTTACCCTTTTTTTGCTTGAAAAGGCGTTTGATAAAGATGAAGGAGAATAAAGAAAGAGATCAATGAGGTAGCGCCTCATTGATTGGGTTTTACTTGTTAGAGGTATTGGTCTCTATAGGTAGTGGAGCAGCTGTAGAGACATTTATATCTGCAACAGTAGGAACTGACGTAGATGTACTAATTGTATCAGCTACTGAGTGAGCTTTTTCTTGGTTGTATAGGTATCCCATTGCCAAGGTATTGAGTATAAAAAGAAGGGCTAATGTAAATGTTGCTTTAGATAAAAAATTTGCTGGACCTTTTGCTCCAAACATCGATTCATTACTCCCACTGTAGGCACCTAGCCCCATACTTGAACTTTTTTGTAATAAAATAGCAATAACTATAGCAATAGTTAAAGCAATTTGAACAACTAATAGTGTTGAAATCATTCTTTCCTCTCTGAATGTTGGAGTTATTTTCTATAATAAACTCCAAATTGGGTATAATTTTGGCGATTATACCCTAAATTAATTGAAACTGAGATAAATGAAAATAGTTAAAGAGTTCTCCCGATTTGCAGAGGAATACAGTAGACATAATATAATACAGTCTGAGGTTGCCAAAAAGTTGGTTTCAATGTTAGATAAAGAGCGTTATTGTAAGGTTTTAGACCTAGGTTCTGGGTCAGGTGCTGTCTATCAAAATATGATAGATCAACAGATTAGAGTGGATGAATTTGTAGCTTTTGATTTTTCCAAAGAGATGTTAAGTTTACATCCTAAAGATAAAAGCATTCAGACTCTTTGTTTAGATTTTAATAATAGCAACTCTTTTGATACATATCAAGACAATGAGTTTAGTATACTGATTTCAGCCTCTGCATTGCAATGGAGTGAAGACCTTTCTAGTGTTTTAAGAAGTATATCTCGATTGGCCTCTGAGCATTACCTCGCTTTTTTTACAGCAAAGACATTTTCAACTTTACATAAAACAGCAGGTATTACTTCACCTATTTACTCAAAAGAGATGATTATAAACTCTTTAGATAGTTATGATATTTGTGAGATTGAAGAGTTAGAATATCGATTAGATTTTAATTCTGTTCATGAGATGTTTAGGTATATTAAACGGAGTGGTGTGAGTGGTGGTTCAGGAAAGTTAAGTTATGGAGCAATGAAAAGAATAATGAAAGAGTATCCATTAAATTATTTAGAGTTTGAAGTTCTTTTTGTAAAAGTTAGAGCCAAATAAATCTTTGGAGGATAACTCCAAAGATAGGTTACTTATTAGTCATCACCCATTATTCCAAGTAGTTGTAAAATCGCAGTAAACATATTTAGAAAGTCTAAATATAATGATACGGCAGCATCTACCTCTGAATCATATGCACCATTTGCGATGTTTTGTGTATCGTAAATAGTGAATAGTGAAAAGAGTAATAAAATACCAGCTGTAATTACAATATGCATAATTGGACTTTGTAGCAAAAAGTAGTTAACCAGTGATGCAACAACAATTACAATCAATGTAATAAAAAGTGGTTTTCCCCAACTAGAGAAGTCACTTTTAGAGTTAATGGCAAACAAACTTAATGCACCAAAGAGTACAGAGGTCATTAAAAATGCATTTCCAATGACAGCACCTTTCCCCATACCTATCATTGAAGCTAAAAGTGGAACCAATGAAACGCCTGTTAAAAATGTAAATAAAAACAACATTCCAAGGTTAATACCTGGTTTATTTTTTGAGAAGCTTAATCCAAAAAACAGAATAATAAGCTCAGCTCCAAATATAAACCATTTGTACTGCTGTACGATAGCAGCATAAGGCATTGTAAGGTAGGCACCAATAGCAGCAGCAATCATACTTGCAGCAAGTAATTGATACGTTTTTTTCATAAATGCTACAGAAGCACCATCTCTCTCTTGTGCATATCCTGCATCGATTGTATTGTTGTTATAATCTCTATCATAAAGAGCCATATAAATCCTTTGTCTAAAACTTTATATAAAAGTTGTAATAAATTAAATTATATCAATTATTGATATTTTCATAGTTAGTATATTGAGTTGATGTTTAAAGGAAGTTGAATAGAAGTTGAAATAAGTTAAATAATATGGACTCAGAAGAGAGTGCACTCTCTTCTGAAAGGGATTTAGATATCTATTAATAAAGACCTAAAGATTCCATTGTTGCTACAGATAGACCAGCTACTGGTATACCTTTAGCTTTTTGGTATGCTCTGGTTCCAGCTTTTGAAGATGAACCCCAAATACCATCAATTGGACCATTATAGAATCCAGCTGCTTTAAGTGCCTGTTGAACTCTTTGAATGGTTGGTCGAGTCATATTTGATTTACAAACAATTGGTACCCATTTAGCATAACCATCTGCGACCATATTTCTTTTCGTTACAGTTTTATATGTTGCTGGGATAGCTTGTCTTCTCTCACTAGCAGGAGTAATAAGTTTTTTAATTTTAACAGTTGTGTATTTTGCTGGTGTAGTAAGTGTTTTTGTTGAAGCTGGTGTTGCAACAACTTTTTTAGATACTTTGTTATATTTTGCTGGTGTAGCTGTTAAACAAATTTTGTTACACTGTGAAGTGATACGAGATCTAGCATTTTTTCCACTTGCATCTGACCAAGAGTAAGCAGCATCCTGTACTTTAGATTTACTTGTAACAGTTTTGTATTTTGCAGGAATTGGAATTGCTCTTGAAGATGCAGGTTGTACCAATTCTTGAACTTTTACAGTTTTGTATTGAGGTGGCGTAGTAACTTTTCTTGTAGCTGCTGGTTTTGCAACAACTTTTTTAGTTACAGTCTTGTATACAGCAGGAATCTCTACCAAACATACAACTTCAGATTGATTACATCCTCTATCACCACACTTAGTTTTTTTCCACTCAGTTCTTGCTGGAGATACTTGAATTCTTTCACTTACATTTTTATATTGAGCAGGAGATTTAACAAGTTTCTCTGTACCTTCGGATACAAGAATTCTTTTTGTAACAGTTCTATATTTCGCTGGAATTGCTTCAATTCTTTGACTTGCTTCAGATGCTAATACTTTTTGAGTAGTTGTTTGATATTTTGCTGGCTTGTAGTGTTCATAGAAACATGTACCTGGTGTTGCAGCACTGACATTCATACCTGCAGCAGCAGCTGATTGTACACATGTATTGGATGCTTCTGATGCATTTGCATTTAAACCAGTTCTCCATGTTTGGGAAGCAGGCTTAGATAATACTCTTTCATAAACTGTTTTATATGTAGCTGGTACAGTAACAACTCTTTGTGTTCCATCAGAAACTTTGATTTTCTCTGTTGCCCAACCATATTTAGCAGGAATTACTTGAACTTTTTCACTTGCTTCTGATGCTAGTACTCTCTCTGTAGTTGTAGCATACTTAGCTGGAAAGAATGCTTTTGTAAAACATTGTCCAGGCTTTGCTGGTGGTAAATCATCACCATCGATTGCCGTTTGTGCATTTGCACTTGTCATTACAGCTGCTGCGATGAGCGAAAGCTTTAATGTATCTTTAATTGTCATAATATTCTCCTATGTATTTATATGCAAAAATTAACGCATCAGCTATTATAAAAGACTTTTCCTCATGCTAAGCTTAAAACAAAAAACAAAGAATAATGTTATTCTTAGAATCTTAGAAGAATGTAGTTATATTTAATCCCTTTATAATTATAGTAAGTTAAATGAAGGGAAAGAGGAAAATAAAAAGAAATCAACAAAAACTCTTGACAAGTGAGGGTGATTTGTCTATAATACGCGTCCAAGAACACAGAGACCTAACAGAGTTTGTTAGAGAGAGTTCGAGGAAGTTTTAAATGGTCTTTAACAACCGAATATAAGTAAAGAAAAAATCAACGTCTATTTGAGTTTTTTTCGATGTTTTTAATATAAAAACACGACAAAAAGAAGCTTAATTAGAAATTTTTAAGTGATTCTTTGAATTATGGTTCAAACCATTTTCAATAAAAGGGG
>Ga0256840_1000556_pt1 | contig 37724 bp, 27 predicted proteins | sample 355202metaG_FD_185969 | JGI IMG/M metagenome (GOLD analysis project Ga0256840, IMG submission 185969) | Hydrothermal vent microbial communities from Mid Atlantic Ridge, Atlantic Ocean - 355-202 | ecosystem: Environmental > Aquatic > Marine > Hydrothermal vents | place: Atlantic Ocean: Mid...
TTGAGCCATTGCTTTCAAACCAAGTGGTGTGGCGGCATTGTCAAGTCCCAGCATATTGGCAGAGAAATTCATCATCATAGAACCAATGGCAGGATGGTTTTTTGGTAATTCAGGAAATAACTTTGTAAACAGTGGGCTAACCATTTTGGAAAGAATATTTACGGCACCTCCGTTCTCCCCAATTTTCATAATGCCCATCCACAGAGATAAAATGCCCGTCAGCCCTAAGGAAAGTTTGAATCCTAGTTCAGCTCTGTCAAAAAGAGCGGACATCATTTCGGAGAATATCTCCACATCACCAAAGAAAATAAGTTTGATTAAGCCAACAATAAAAGCGATTAAGAAGAAACCAACCCAGATGTAATTGAGTGCCATAGAAATAATGAATTTAGAACACCAAATAAGCTAATAATTCATTAGAAAGCAAAAGGCGAGGGGAAATTAAGTTGACTCTCTGTGATCACCTCTATGGTCTGTGTCCTTTTCTCCATAGTCTGTGTCCCCACAGACCATTTTACGTTTCTTGCCTTCTCATGGTCTGTGTCTCCACAGACCATTTTATATTGTTGCGATAGTGTTTCGGTCTGTGGGGACACCATAGTTGTTAACTTAGTGGAATTTAAAGGTCTTTTTTCTCATTTCTCCGTGGTCTGTGTCCTCACAGAACACTTCTAAATGTCCTCTCTCATTTATATTTCTTGGATAAAACCTGACCAAACAAAGCCAAAACAGCAAAGTAAAGCGTTGCCTGTTTTTAGGAAGATGATAAAGGTTCTATTTTGTAGATGCTATGGTAAAAAAGTAAGCTAACGCCCTTTCAGGGCTTGTTAACAGGTGTTTTTACAAGTAGGGCGATGCCCTACTTTAAAAGATTGAGCCCTTTCAGGGCACTTTGACAGCATAAATTCTTGTTGAAACATGATTGCATTCACCCTTAAGTTAACGACTATGGTGGGGACACAGACCGAGGAGTGGACTACCTAGTAAATCTGAAACCCACTTTTGGGCAGGACTGTCAGCAAAAAAGTCTCTGTTAAGGTGATTTTTAGCAATAGGATAGTTGTGATTAGAATCTGTAGTAGATACCCTAAACTTTTTATTTGTAATGCTTTTAACCCCCTCTAGTTTCATTATTCTCGCTACTCTTGGTCTAGATACCTTTATTCCCTGATCTTCTAATTTCTTGGTGATTTTAGGGCTACCATACCTGCCTTTACTATTCTTATAGATCGCGATTATTTTTACTTTTAATGCCTTGTTTTCAAGGGCTCTCTTAGATGGTTTTCTTGTTAACCAATCATAATAACCACTTCTACTTACTTTAAATAGCTTGGACATCTTCTCAATGGGATACTTATATTGATGATGTTTCATGAACGTATATATTTCCCATCTCTCCTTGAGAAAATGCCTACTGCCTTTTTTAATATCTCACATTCAAGTTCTGATTCTCTTAAAGCTTTCTTTAATCGAACATTTTCTTTCTGTGAATCTGTCATGTTAATATTGCCATGACCAGAAAAACTATCTCCCTCATACTTTTGCCATACTCTCTACGCCAACGACGTATTAAATCAGTTCTTATGTCGAAATCTAAGGACACCTCTTTGACTAACTTTCCTGATGCTAATAATTCCACAACCATTAACTTAAATTCTTTGTTGTTAACTCCTTCTCTCTTTTTTCATATACAGTGAATATAACAATTATACGCTTATCTTACTGTCCAGTCAAAGGTAGCAAGTCCATATTGTTGTGAAAATAATTGATATTTATATAGGGGTTTTTAATAATTTCTCCGTATTAACCTAGAGACCAAAAAAAGAGTTAATAATATATGAAGTTAAGAATAGAAGATGTAATTATAAAATATATTAATAACGAAGCAACTGCTGATGAATTGGCGATTCTAAAAGACGCCTTAAAGTCGGAAGAAACCAAAGAGTTATTTGATTCTTATGTTCAGGATGATTATTTATTGAATTCTGAATTTCAGGTATTTAATGATAAAGATGCATTAAATAAATTCATGAAGAAAACTAATGACAGTACTAAGCTTAAAGTAAGCTGGCGTAAAAGATCATTGGTGTTTTTGAAGTATGCGGCTATGATTGCTATAGTTTTTGGCACAGCAATTACCTATAAATATTTCAGTCAGAAAGAAGTTAAGCCAATAAGTAAATATGAAATAACTTTAGAGCTGAGCGATGGTACTACCAAAGTGATAGACCCAAATGTAAATCAGGAAATTGTAAACGCTAAAGGTAATTTAGTTGGTAAACAAGATCATGAAAAACTTATTTATCAAAATAGCCAGAATCAAAATAAAGAATCTTTATCCTATAATAAGCTATATGTTCCTTACGGTAAAACATTTCAAATTGAATTATCAGATGGAACGGTAGTTCATCTCAATGCTGGTTCTACATTAAAATTTCCGGTTAAGTTTGTAAAAGGAATGTCGAGAGAGGTTTTTTTGAATGGTGAAGCATATTTTATTGTTTCGAAAGATAAAAAGGATTCTTTTATTGTAAGTACAAATGATATAAGTACAGAAGTCTATGGCACAGAATTTAATGTTTCCTGTTATGAAAATGATAATAATAGAGATGTTGTTCTTGTAGAAGGATCTATTGGGGTCTATAGTACTGCATCTGAAATCACAAAACAAGACTTGGTAATGCTTACACCAAATGAGAAAGCTTCATTTGATAAACAGAGTAAAAACATTACCACAAAAAATGTGAAAGTTTATAATTATATTGCCTGGAAGGATGGAGTTTTAATGTTTGAAAATGAAAAATTTGAAAACATTTTAAAGAGATTGGAAAGGCATTATAATGTTTCTATTCAAAACAATTACACGGCACTAAATAATATCAAATTTACTGGAACTTTTGATATTGAATCTATTGAACAGATTATGCATGCTTTTCAAAGTTATAGAGAATTTAATTTTACACTTACTAATCAAAAAATAATTATTAATCACTAAAAACTACACATTGTATGGGAAAATAAACAAACTTATCAAATAAAAAAAACAGGAAATGCGAGAACATTTCCTGTAGTGAATTTTAAAAATTAAGCTAACCTTTTAAAAATCGATTAAAGATATGAAAAATATTATATATATTTTGAGGAGTATTGCTATTGCTCCTAAAATAGATTTAAAAATGAAATTAACATTTATTCTGCTCCTTACTGCTTTGCTTAATGTCAATGCAAGTAGTTATTCTCAAAACACGAAAATTTCTTTGGACTTAAATGATGCAACAGTAGAACAAGTTTTTTCTGAAATCATGAATAAAACTGATTTCAAAATACTTTATTCTGCAGGAGAAATTAATCTCCAAAGAAAAGTATCTATAAGAGTAAAAAAACAACGTGTAGAAAAGGTGCTTGACATCTTATTTGCAAATTCAATAATAAATTATAATATAGTTAATAAGCAAATTGTGCTTATAAGAACTATTCCAAAAAAAGGAGCAGTATTTCCAAAAAATAAAATTGAAAAGAAACGCGAAATCCAAAATGAAATTTCTGGAAAAGTTGTAGATGAATCGGGAGAGGCTCTTCCAGGTGTAAACGTTGTAATTGAAGGAACTACAAGAGGAATCCAAACGGATTTGGATGGTCATTATACTATTCAGGCAGATGAAGGAGATGTCTTGAGCTTTTCATTTGTTGGAATGCAAACACAAAAAATTAAAATTGGTTCAACAAATACAATTAATGTAACGATGTTGTACTCTGAAAATTCTTTGGATGACGTTATTGTAGTTGGTTATGGTACTCAGAAAAAGATTACCCTAACTGGTTCGGTTGATGTTGTTACGGGTGAAGAATTACAAAACAGACCAGCAGGGAGCGTGTCACAATTGCTGCAAGGAACTTCTCCTGCTTTGAATATTTCAGTCTCAAAATTGGGAGGTGAACCAGGAGCAGGTACTACGTGGAACCTCAGAGGAATTGGAACTTTATCAGGGAATAGTGCCCCGTTGGTTTTAGTTGATGGTGTAGCTATGGATATAAATAGTGTTAACCCTAACACAATTGAAAGTATCTCTATTCTTAAAGATGCGGCGGCATCTGCCATCTATGGATCCAGAGCACCTTTTGGTGTTGTTTTAATTACTACAAAACAGGGGTCGAAAGATAGTAAGTTCAGCTTAAGTTATAATAGTAACTTTGGATTTGCATCACCAATAGGTGTGCCACATATGGAGTCATCTGTGAATTTGGCTACAGCATTTAATCAAGTTAATGCTAATGATGGCGTTGGCCCAAAATTCTCAGATGAGCAAATAGAAAAAATGCAAGCATATATAGATGGTAGTGGAGAGGCGTACGATTTGGACAATCCTTTTTCTAGTATGTGGAGTGGTCGTCATGTTGGTTATGCTAATTATGATTGGAATCAGCTGTATTGGAAACAGAACTCATTCAGACAAAAGCATGATATTAGTATGAGTGGAGGAGGTAGCAAAACTCAATATTATTTATCATCAGAATATTATGGTCAAGATGGTCTTTTTAATTACGGAACTGACAAGTCCGATAGATATAGTGTTTTGGCAAATGTCACTTCCCAAGTTAATGATTGGATTAAAATTAATTTTAATTCAAAATTTGCACAAACAAGTACTGACCGCCCAGTTGGACCTTTTGGGAATGACAATAGTAGGTTTTTTATGCTACAGGCAATGCAGACTTTCTGGCCTACTATGCCTATGTATAATCATGGTGTTGATAAAAGCAATCGTATTCTTTCGATCAATAATCCGCTTATTAGATTATTAGAGAGTTCGGGAAGAAATAAAACAACTAACAATGACTCCTGGATAACACTGGGAACGGAACTTGAGCCTGTAAAAGGATGGAAAACAAAGTTATCATATAATTATAATCATTTCAATAGTAGAAATGAAACTACTTTTTTACCTGTCCCTGTTCACCTGCCCGACGGCAGTATTAATAACATAGGATCTAGTACTGCGAATTATAATACAAACTTAGTTTCTGGTGATTATAAATTAATTAATGTGATAACTTCTTATGAAAAAAATATTGACGCTCACTATTTTAATGTGTTATTAGGTTATGAAAGTGAATCATATTTTGATTCTAACCTTTCTGGTTCAGTAACAAACCTTATTACTCCATATGTTGCGTCCATTAATACTGGTACAGGAAGCCAAGTTTTAGGTGAAAGTAAACAGCACTGGGGAACACAAGCATTTTTCGGGCGACTTCAATATAATTTCAAAGAAAAGTATCTTTTTGAAGTTAATGGTCGTTATAATGGATCATCTAGATTTGCCCCAAATAATCGGTGGGGTTTCTTCCCATCTATCTCTGTAGGATACAATATTTCAAAAGAAGATTTTTGGACTCCTATATCAAATATTGTAAATAGTTTTAAAATAAGGGGATCATACGGGTCACTCGGAAATCAAAATGTGCCTAATTACCTTTATCTTTCTACAGTACCAACAGGAGTTAATCTTAACTATATAATAGGAGATGAAAGACCCATGTGGGCTTCTATACCTGGCATAGTAAGTGGAGACCTTACCTGGGAAACAGTTACAACACTAAATGTTGGTGTTGATATGTCTTTTCTTAACAATCGCTTAGATGTAAATTTTGACTGGTTTAACAGAGTAACAGATGATATGTTTGGACCTTCGGAAACAGTGCCTTCTATTTTGGGTACATCCCCCCCTCTAAAGAATAATGCTAAAATGGAAACTAAGGGATGGGAATTTACAATTTCATGGAGAGACATGATAGGTTCAGATATTAGTTATAATCTAAAATTAATGATTGCTGATTCAAGATCAACTGTTTTAGAATATAAAAACGATAATGGATTAATAAAAGGTTTTTATAGCGGTAAACAACTAGGAGAGATATGGGGATATACAACAGATGGTATCATTCAAACAGCGGGAGAAGCAATGCCGGACCAATCTGTATTTCATAACACATGGGGCCCAGGAGATATGAAATACAAGGATCTTGATGGAGATAATACGATTACTTTTGGGGATAGGACTCTTGAGAGCCACGGAGATTTATCTGTAATAGGAAATACTACACCTCGATATTCTATTGGTATTTCTGGAGGATTGACATGGAAGGGTATTGACTTTAGTATGTTTTGGCAAGGCATAGGCAAGCAAACTTTTTTCCCTGAATATACCTGGGCTGCATCCACCTTCTGGGGTATTGCGGGAGGCACAAATAATTCAACTATTTTCAAAGAAGGACATTTGGATTATTGGAGACCTGACAATGAAACAAATATATTAGGGCCAAATACAGATGCATATTATCCAAAACCTTATTTTTCTTCAGAGAATGAGAAGAGTCGTCAAATCCAAACAAAATATTTGTTAAATGCTGCTTATTTGCGATTGAAGAACCTACAGGTTGGATATACTATTCCTACGGAAATATCACAAAAAATAGGTATCCAGAAATTCAGAGTGTATTTTTCTGCAGAAAATCTTCTGACTTTCACAAAATTAACAAATTTACTAGATCCAGAAACAGGCTTCGCTACTGCGGGGTTTAAGGGAAATAGAGGTATTGGCAGAGTTTATCCTCTCTCTCGCGTTATTTCATTGGGTTTAAATGTAACGTTTTAAAAAAAATAAAAATGAAAAAAAATAAAGTTATCATAGTTTTAGCATTAATGATTGTTCTAATCACAGGGTGTGAAGATGTGCTTGAAAAGACTCCTCTTGACAGAGTATCATCGGCTGATTTTTTTAAATCAAAAAATGACCTTAAAATTTATGTAAATAAATTTTATGAATCTAATCTTTTATTTGAATATAACACTACTTGGGCCGCTAGTCGTAGAGCGATTTTTACTCACGAGGCCGTGAATTCAGATAATCAGCTTTTCTTTGGGTACGTTGATGATGGATTAAACGGTCAAAGAACTATTCTTTCATCAAATAGTGATTATAATGATGGATATAAATTAGTTCGAAGTATAAATTATTTTTTCGATAATTATGAAAAAGTTGAAGATTCTTTCGATGAATATAAGCAATACCTTGGAGAAGCTTATTTTTTCAGAGCGCTGATATTCTATAATCTTTTGAAAAAATATGGCGAAATTATTTGGCTTGACTATGTTCCTGATGAAAATTCTGATATCCTATACGGTGAAAGGATGGCAAGAAACGAAGTAATAGACAATATCTTGGCTGATATGGATTCAGCAATTGAACTTCTTAGTGAAGATAAAATAGATGGGGGAACAAGGGTAAATAAATGGATTGCCTTGGCTTATCAGTCAAGAATTGCTCTTTATGAGGGAACTTGGGAAAAGTATCATGCGAATGGTGTTTTCGCTGCTAAAAACCCCGATGCGGATAAATACCTCCAAAAGGCTGTTAAAGCTGCAGAGGAGGTTATGAATTCCGGGGGATTTGATATTTACTCTACAGGGAGTCCTGATACTGATTATTACAATTTCTTTAACCTCAACGATTATTCAAGTAATAATTCCGTTTTGATATGGAAAAAATACGCTGTTGATTTAGGTATTATTAACCGGCGAATGTTTAATGGAAGATATCCTTTTGAAGGAGGTTTAACTAAAGAGTTGGTTGATTCCTATCTGTGTACAGATGGTGATCCAATTTCGGTGAGTCCACTATTTCTAGGATATGATTTTCTTGTTTCTGAGATGACCGACCGGGATCCCAGACTGCTTCAAACTGTTTGGAGTCCTGGTGTGCCTTGGCAAATTACTGCGGATGCAACTACTAATTGGAGTGTCGTGTATAATAACTTGTTTTCAGGAGGCAACGATTTAATTAGTGCTACTGGTTATTGTATGAGAAAAGGGTATTCTGCAAATGTAGAAACGCATAATAATAATGGTGAAGACTTCCCGGATGTTCTATTCAGATATGCGGAGGTATTGCTAAACTATGCCGAAGCAAAGGCAGAGTTGGGCAGCATTTCACAAGCTGATATCGATATGACAATAAAATTATTAAGAGACAGGGTAGGTATGCCCAGCCTTGATTTAGCAACTATATCTAATGATCCGAACTGGGACTTCCCTACATTATCTCCTGTTATAAATGAAATAAGAAGAGAACGAAAGGTTGAACTGGCTTGTGAAGGTAATCGGTGGAGTGATATACAAAGATGGGCAGCTGCCGATGAATTAATTGCAGGACATAGACCTAAAGGGCTAAAGGCAAGTCAGTTGGCCAATAATCCTCCTTATCCAGTTGACGCTGATGGGTTTATTGATCCTTTATTAGATGCTTTAGGTGCGAGTGGTTATGGTTTTAAAGTTGATCGTGATTACCTTTATCCGATACCTCCCGAGGAACGTACTTTAAATCCCAAACTAACACAAAACCCCGGTTGGTAAATACTGCTAAATGAAGAATTAAATATTTTTTTACAAAAACCACCTGCAAGAGTAGGTGGTTTTTGTTAACTGTCTTTATGTATTTTTATTACTTCATCCAGTTAAGTTCTAATTAGAACAGCATTTAGTTTAAAAGCTCAAACAATCCATATGATTGGTCAGTGATAAGCATGGCTAAAAACCATTGTTTGCGTGTTGTTTTACTGTTTTGTATATGATTAACATAGGCATACCAGTTGAGATAATTTTGTAAATATTTAGAACTTACGCCATTGAAAGGTCTTATAAATCCTCTTAACCCGTATTATTCATGTGATTAGCTTGGTGTATATGTGATTCCGATAGCTATCGGAAGAAAACCGAAGATATATGAGTATATTTCGAGGATTTTGCAACCTGCCTACCGGCAGGCGAAGCAAATGCGCCAAGATAATTGCAAGTTCCCCAAATTTTGGCTATTTGATTTTAAGTGGAATATCAATTAATTAGCTGATAATAAGGGCATTACAAATGTACTTTGTTAAAACGGTGAACAATGCGGGTTAATTGGGAATGGGTATTATTTACTTTTGAAGATGTAGCGTTTTATCGTTTTTGTCTACATGGTCTTTGGCAAGCAACTGTTTGTGTTTTATAGTTGGATTGTCTTTTGCATAGGCGCTGTATGAAGGATGTTTGTCTGTTATCAATGTTGAGTGCTTCGTTAATTTTCCATCCAGCACTTTGGCTATTTCTTTTTTGCGAAGAAAAATAAAAAATGAAAGTAACATTTTGGCATGATCATGATGGTTTATAATAAATGAAATGCCCCAACGGGGCAAAAGCAATAACATAGGGTAACGCCCTATAGACAAATAAACATGAACACTAAGCCCTGAAAGGGCAAAATGGAATGTCTACTATTGTTGTGAAAATAATTGATATTTATATAGGGGGTTTTAATAATTTCTCCGTATTTAATGTAACAGGCTAAAAAAAGAGTTAATAATATATGAAGTTAAGAATAGAAGATGTAATTATAAAATATATTAATAACGAAGCAACTGCTGATGAATTGGCGATTCTAAAAGACGCCTTAAAGTCGGAAGAAACCAAAGAGTTATTTGATTCTTATGTTCAGGATGATTATTTATTGAATTCTGAATTTCAGGTATTTAATGATAAAGATGCATTAAATAAATTCATGAAGAAAACTAATGACAGTACTAAGCTTAAAGTAAGCTGGCGTAAAAGATCATTGGTGTTTTTGAAGTATGCGGCTATGATTGCTATAGTTTTTGGCACAGCAATTACCTATAAATATTTCAGTCAGAAAGAAGTTAAGCCAATAAGTAAATATGAAATAACTTTAGAGCTGAGCGATGGTACTACCAAAGTGATAGACCCAAATGTAAATCAGGAAATTGTAAACGCTAAAGGTAATTTAGTTGGTAAACAAGATCATGAAAAACTTATTTATCAAAATAGCCAGAATCAAAATAAAGAATCTTTATCCTATAATAAGCTATATGTTCCTTACGGTAAAACATTTCAAATTGAATTATCAGATGGAACGGTAGTTCATCTCAATGCTGGTTCTACATTAAAATTTCCGGTTAAGTTTGTAAAAGGAATGTCGAGAGAGGTTTTTTTGAATGGTGAAGCATATTTTATTGTTTCGAAAGATAAAAAGGATTCTTTTATTGTAAGTACAAATGATATAAGTACAGAAGTCTATGGCACAGAATTTAATGTTTCCTGTTATGAAAATGATAATAATAGAGATGTTGTTCTTGTAGAAGGATCTATTGGGGTCTATAGTACTGCATCTGAAATCACAAAACAAGACTTGGTAATGCTTACACCAAATGAGAAAGCTTCATTTGATAAACAGAGTAAAAACATTACCACAAAAAATGTGAAAGTTTATAATTATATTGCCTGGAAGGATGGAGTTTTAATGTTTGAAAATGAAAAATTTGAAAACATTTTAAAGAGATTGGAAAGGCATTATAATGTTTCTATTCAAAACAATTACACGGCACTAAATAATATCAAATTTACTGGAACTTTTGATATTGAATCTATTGAACAGATTATGCATGCTTTTCAAAGTTATAGAGAATTTAATTTTACACTTACTAATCAAAAAATAATTATTAATCACTAAAAACTACACATTGTATGGGAAAATAAACAAACTTATCAAATAAAAAAAACAGGAAATGCGAGAACATTTCCTGTAGTGAATTTTAAAAATTAAGCTAACCTTTTAAAAATCGATTAAAGATATGAAAAATATTATATATATTTTGAGGAGTATTGCTATTGCTCCTAAAATAGATTTAAAAATGAAATTAACATTTATTCTGCTCCTTACTGCTTTGCTTAATGTCAATGCAAGTAGTTATTCTCAAAACACGAAAATTTCTTTGGACTTAAATGATGCAACAGTAGAACAAGTTTTTTCTGAAATCATGAATAAAACTGATTTCAAAATACTTTATTCTGCAGGAGAAATTAATCTCCAAAGAAAAGTATCTATAAGAGTAAAAAAACAACGTGTAGAAAAGGTGCTTGACATCTTATTTGCAAATTCAATAATAAATTATAATATAGTTAATAAGCAAATTGTGCTTATAAGAACTATTCCAAAAAAAGGAGCAGTATTTCCAAAAAATAAAATTGAAAAGAAACGCGAAATCCAAAATGAAATTTCTGGAAAAGTTGTAGATGAATCTGGAGAGGCTCTTCCAGGTGTAAACGTTGTAATTGAAGGAACTACAAGAGGAATCCAAACGGATTTGGATGGTCATTATACTATTCAGGCAGATGAAGGAGACATCTTGAGCTTTTCATTTGTTGGAATGCAAACACAAAAAATTAAAATTGGTTCAACAAATACAATTAATGTAACGATGTTGTACTCTGAAAATTCTTTGGATGACGTTATTGTAGTTGGTTATGGTGCTCAGAAAAAGGTTACCCTAACCGGTTCGGTTGCTACTGTCTCGAATAAGGTAATTGAGCGCAGTCCTGCAATTAGTGTAACTAATTCGTTATCAGGATTAATCCCAGGTCTTGTAACACTTAACAGGAGTGGAGAACCGGGAGCCGATTTGTCTGAAATTTATATTCGAGGAATAAATACGACCGGCTCAAATGCTCCGTTGGTTGTTGTCGATGGTGTGCAAGATCCACCGCAATGGCAAAGGATAAGTCCTGATAATATTGAATCTATCTCTATACTGAAAGATGCTGCGGCAGCAATTTATGGTGCACGAGCAGCAAACGGGGTTATATTGATTACTACCAAACGAGGTTTCTCTGGTAAATCAGTAATAACATACTCAGGAAATTTTGCTTCTGTTATGCCAACAAAAATTCCTGAATTTGCAAATTCAGGATTGTTTGCAGAAACTGTTAATCAATTATTACAAGAAGATGGACAGTCTCCCAGATGGACAGATAACGAGGTGAAAAAGTTTTATGCAGGTAACGATCCCAATTATCCATCATACAATTGGTATAACGAGATTCTGAAAAAGAGCAGTGGTCAACAAATGCATAATTTGAGTATTAGAGGTGGCAGCGATGATATACAGTACTCTATTGCAGGATCATTTGCTGATCAAAATTCAATTTTTAAACAGGGAATACACCAGTATAATGGATATACTATTCGATCGGCAATTGATGCACAAGTAACCGAAAATATTGGTATTCATTTAGATTTAAACGCAGGATGGGATAAAAGAATAAGCCCTGGTGCTAACTCTGACCCGTTTCAATGGTTTAATACAGAACCAATGATACCTGTCTACTGGGATGAAGATCATCCTTCTTCTGGCATAGCTTTTGGTTATAACCCTATCATGATGACTTCATCAGTTGCAGGAGAACGTGCGAGATTGAACAATCGGTTAACAACTAAATTAGCTTTCGATGTAAAAATTCCATGGGTAGATGGATTAATGGTGGATGGATATTTTGCATACGTAAACAATACAAATGAGGATAAAAACTGGAAAACACCCTGGACTACGTACGACTATGACAAGGATAATAAAAAATATGTTCCTGTGCATAGTGGTAGAATTCCTTCTCCACAACTTGACGAGAGTTATTCTTTTAGACGAAGACCTTTATATAACTTACGAATTGCATATAATAAAAGTTTTGAAAACCATAACATAAGCGCATTTATTGCAGGAGAGCAACAACAAAGCACAGAGCGTACTGTTACGGCTGCAAGAAGTAATTACGCATCAAAATTATTACCTGATTTGTTTGGTGGCGACCCAAATACCCAAACAAATTCAGGAGTGACGAATAGAGGTTCCCGTCAAAGTTTATTTGGTCGTATAAGTTATAACTTTAAGGAAAAATATATGGTAGATGTTAATGCCAGATACGACGGTTCATCTGTTTTCGCACCCGGAAAGCGGTTTGGTTTTTTCCCTGGAGTATCACTGGCGTGGAATATTGACACAGAAGGCTTTATGGAAAATTTAAATGCTGTTAACCTATTTAAATTAAGAGCGTCAATCGGTAAAATGGGTAATGATAATATTCCTGCTTATCAATACCTTGCATCATACACATCGAATGTAGATCATGGATATTTCTTTGGGGAGAATTTTAATGAGAACCCGGGGTTATATCAAATAGTTGAAGCAAACCCAAATATTACATGGGAGGTTGCCACCACATCAAACATTGGAATAGATATGGGGTTATGGCAAAATAGACTCTCTTTCTCGGTTGATATTTTTAAACAGAAACGGAATAATATATTGGCAAAGAGAAACCTCTCAATTCCTATATTTACATACTTAGAAATTCCTTTTGAAAATATCGGGGAAATGCAAAATACGGGTGTGGAAATTAGTGTTGCAACAAGAAATGAACCCCGGGCTAATGGGTTTAAATACACTATTGGGGCTAATGTGGGATTTAACAAAAGTAAAATTATTTATGTTGATGAGTCGCCAAACATACCAGAGTGGCAAAAAGTGGAAGGACATATTATTGGAGCAGGAACCTATTATCACTCTCTTGGAATCATCAGGACTGAAGAACAGTTAAATTCACTTCCTGTTTATCCGGGAACAATTGTTGGCGATTTATATTACGAAGACAGCAATGGAGATGGTGAGATATCTGCGGCCGATATGCAAACAATGGATAAATCAAGTATTCCCAAGGTTACTTTCGGACTCAACTTTACATTTGAATATAAAAACTTTTCTCTATTCGGTAATTTCGCTGGACAAGGAGGTGCCTGGGCCTATTTCCACCAGAATATGAGAGTGGGGGGATGGAATGGTCTTTCCGAATTATTGGAAAACAGATATACTCCCGGAAGTATGGATTCGAAGTACCCAAATCTTCCTGAAAGCTCAGCGGTAGGAGATGATGTAAGTGGATTAAGGAGTGATTTCTGGCTACAGAATACGGCTTTTGTAAGATTAAAAACATTAGAGTTAGGATACAACTTTCCTGAGAATTTAATATCCTCAATGCACTTATCTTCGCTGAAACTTTATTTAAGCGGAACCAACTTGTTTACAATTACAAAAGTTAAGTGGTTCGATCCTGAATCGAATGATATGAGAGGTGCTTATTATCCTCAGAATAAAATAATCAATATTGGGGTAAGACTTAGTTTTTAATAAATTAGTAAAATAAATAAATATTATACCATGAAAAAGTCATATAAATATTTTAAAAACAAGACACTAACAGAAATGTTGATTGTTCTTGCATTCGTTTCTACTGTTATAACCATAACATCGTGCGGTGATGTTCTGGATATTGAACCCACTGATAGGGTTGCAGATAATATTGTGTGGAGTGATATCGCCTATATTGAACCTTTTGTTACCCATACATATCGTAACATTCCTACCGGTGGCCTTTATTCATTTTATAACTTGTCATCCCTTACTGATGAGATGGTTGCTAGAAAAGAGAAAGTCAATGATATTCAAAAAGGAAATCTTACTCCCAGCAATTTGGGTGGTTTCGACTTTTGGTCATGGAAAAATACCTGGTCGTGGAATGTTCAGGTGAATTTAAGTTATTGGAAACCCATAAAGAAAGTAAATGTTTTTCTTGCTAATTTCAAAAGAGAAAATCTAACGGAATTTGATTCTTCCGTTTTAGATAGAATGGAAGGTGAAATGAGAACAATCCGTGCGTATAGTTACTTTAAATTAATTGATATTTTCGGTAGTGTTCCATTAATTAAAGAACCATTTGCACTTGATGATGATTTTAATATTTCAAGAAATAGCTATGATGAAATTATGGCTTTTGTATTAGAAGAACTGGACAAAGGGATAGCGCTGTTACCTGATGATTACTCTTCCGAAATGAAAGGACATCTTACAAAAGGTGCTGCCATGGCTATTAAATCAAGAGCACTGCTCCATTACGCCAGTCCTTTGCATAACCCTAGTAACGACCAAGCAAGATGGCAGGCTGCTGCTGATGCTGCTGATGCTGTAATAGGCTTAAATTATTCTCTTTTCCCTGACTATAATGGAGTGTTCTTAAGAAAGAATATATTCAATTCGGAAGCAATTTGGCAAAGAACATATAATAACGAAACAGGCTGGAAGCAGATGTATTTTCCAGAGTTAAGTTGTTGGCCTAATGGGTACGGTGGTTATGGGCAACTTGCCGTATCACAAAATTTGGTTGATCAATACGAAACAACTAATGGCTTACTTCCCAAAGACGATCCTAGCTATGATCCCCAAGATCCTTATAAGAACAGGGATCCACGTTTCTATGCAACAATTTTACACGATGGAAGGTTGTGGAGAGGGCGTGAAGTGGAAACGTTTGTAGCAGGAGAAGATGGTGTAACCGGAGGTTTGGATAGCGCTGAGGGACCTAGTGCTCCCTTTAATGCAACCACAACTGGATACTATTTCTGGAAATTTACCGACACTACAGTTGTCAAGCCAGGAACAAGTGGCGTTAATAATGGTAATGCTCCTTGGACATGGATACGTTATGCTGAAATCTTACTTAATTATGCAGAAGCGAACTATTTTCTTGGGAATGAGGCCATTGCCCGGGACTATGTTAATATGGTAAGAAGTAGGACTGGTGTGGAAATGCCTGATATTACGGAAAGCGGAGAGGAGCTGTTTAAAAGAATTGTTCATGAAAGACAAATTGAATTTGTTTATGAAGAACATCGCTGGTTTGATATTAGACGTTGGAAAATTGCACCTCAGGTTATGAATGTGCCAATTAAGAAAATGACAATCAAAAAATATTCCGATGGTCATAAAACTTATGAAATAGAAACTTTGTTTGATGTAAAATTCGAAGACAAAGACTATCTGTTTCCCGTGCCTCAGGGCGAAGTTGAGAAGAGTCCTGCATTAGGACAAAACCCTGGGTATAATTAATTATTTCATCATTAATGTTTTAAAAAACAGCTTTATTATAACGAATCGAATAGGCAAAGACTTATTTCTCTTTGCCTATTTTCGATTTTTTTATAATATAATATAATTTTAATTTTTTTTCTTAATACTATTTAAAGTTTAGATTTTATGAAAGCAAGCAGATTTATCAGACATAATTTTCGGTTTATTAGTGTGTTACTTGTAATTTTTATTTTTTCATGCAATCAAAATTCCGATGTAAATAATTCTAAGGAAATCTGTGATGGAGAATCCTTAAATAAAGAATATGATTCCATTACTTTGTTACCCGGTCCGGCAGAGGGAGATACCATTCAAACCAATCCGGCACCTTTTCATTGGCCTAATGAAGAGGGAGCGAGCGGTTTCATACTCGAAATATCAAGAAACAAAAACTTTACTGATTGTAAAGAGTTATTGAAAAAAGCCACACATGGTGGCGGGCTGATTCCACAATCACTAACCTCAACACCCAAAATTTATAAAACAGATAAATCATGGCTGATAGCCGGAATTCCAACACCATTAATCAGGCCATCTTTTAAAATGGGAGCTGGAACATGGTATTGGAGATGGCACTCAGTTATTTCTGAAGATTCAATAACCGCACCATCAAAACCAACTCGGTTTATAATATCAAAAAATAGCCAAAGCTATACCGTTCCCCCAACCAAAGAGTTATTTGGCAGGATTCCCAAATCCCACCCTCGTCTTTTTGTTCGCCCCGAAAAATTGGATAGCCTGCGCAGTCTGTTGGAAACAAGCATGCCCCACAAAGATATATACGATAGAATTACTGCCTATGCAGATTCATTGCTTACAATTCCAATTAGTAAAGAGCCTGATAACCTTCCTGGATGGGATAACGAAATACTACAACGTCAGATATGGAGAGCACAATATGAAGTGGCCAGAGATTGGGGTCAGATATTAGATTTTCTGGGGTTCTCGTATATGATGTCAGGTGATAAAAAATACGCAGAACGGGCAAAACAGTGGCTTTTAACTTTCGCCTCGTGGGATACCAATGGAACCAGTTCGATGAAAAGTATGGATGAAGTAGCAATGCCAATACTGCTTAACGGTGCTCGTGCCTACGATTGGATTTACGACTATCTCGACGACAGTGAACGGACTGTTATAAAAGAGATGCTCAGAATTAGAGGAGAGCAAGCTTATAATGTGCTGCAGGAATGCAACTATAATTATAAGCCATTCATCAGCCATCCTACGCGGTTAATCAATTATATGGTTCAGGTTGGTACAGTCTTACATGGTGAAATTGAAGAGGCGGATAAATGGTTAGGTTATGTTATTCCTATCCTCACCACTTTTTATCCACCATGGGGTGGTCGCGATGGAGGATATTCCGAAGGACCCAGTTACTGGATGATGTATTTTAACTACATGCTTCAATCGGCATATACATTACAAACATCAATGAATTTAGATATCCTGAAAACTGACTTTTACAAAAACGATGGTTGGTTTAAAATGTATGCATATCCCTATTATGGGGCTATGCGACCTTTTGCGGACACAGGAATAGGAACTTATTGGCCTGCCGATAAAATAAACTTATATCGACTGGCAACCGTATTTAATAACCCCTACTTCCGTTGGCGTGCCGAAGTGAGTCCTCCAAATAAATTGCCTGTAGCCGAAACTGTTATCCCTTCGGGTGTAGTAAGTTATTTTTGGCTCGATGAAGATCCTGGTCATGTAAAAGCCAAAGCCCCTACCGATATACCAAAATCACGTCTGTTTCGCGATGTTGGACTTGTTGCCTTTCATGAAGAGCTTGGAAATCCAATGGAAACCTACCTCTTATTTAAAAGTTCACCTTTCGGGGCATGGAGTCATGCATTTGCAGATCAAAATTCATTTTATATACAAGGGTTTGGAGAAGCACTTGCCATTCAATCGGGTTATTACCCCAGCCATGGAAGTTCGCACCACAGAAGTTGGACGTGGAAATCAATTGCCCACAATACTGTGTTGGTTGATGGTGAAGGGCAAAGGATTCGTGACCGAGAGTTAAAAGGTAAAATTATTGCCTTCAAAACAGGTGATGGAACACCGGGAAGCGTTGACTATGCAGCGGGCGACGCAACCGAGACTTATGAAGGCAGGCTTACTAAATTCATCCGTCATGTTTATTACGAAAGGCCACGCGATTTTTTATTGATTGATGAACTGGAAGCTCCAAAACCGGTGCAATTTAACTGGCTTTTACACTCGCTCAATAAAATGCAAATCGATGCTTCAAAAAAGAGAGTAATTATCAAAAAAGGTAAAGCTCGATTAACCCTACAGTTTATTACTCCCGAAGAACTTGTATTTTCACAAACAGATAAGTTTACTGTAGCACCGGGGTCACTTCCTACGCCGGAAACGGTTTATCCAAATCAATGGCATCTTACGGTTTCTACAAAAAATAAGGCAACGGCAGCTACTTTTAAGGTAAAAATGAAAGTGACTTCGGTTGAATAATATTACAGTAAATATAGTTTTAAAATAGTTTATTTATGAAAAAGCAAAATAGAAGGATTTTTTTGAAATTGTCGGGGTTGAGTGCCGGATTCTTAGGACTTGGTGCAGGTAAACTTTATGCTAGTGATAAGGTGGAAGAGAAACTAAATGCCCTTACTAATTCTCCAAAAGCACAAGGCAAGTCGGTAGTTGGATTGCGTGTTGCTCCCATTAATCAGGTTCGTATCGGAATTATTGGAGTGGGAGTCAGGGGGTACTCGCATGTTAAAACAATTAACTCACTGCATCCCAAAGCAAAAATTGTTGCTATCTGTGATATCCGTGAAGACTGGGCAACCCGGGCTGTGGACTTAATACAAAGCTTAAATAATAAAAAACCAGATATTGCGACCTATAGCGGAAGTAAAGACTCATGGAAAGAGATGGTTAAACGGGATGATATTGATTTGGTTGTTATTGCTACGCCTGTACCTGATCATGCTGCCATGGCTATTTACTCTATGCAGCATGGCAAACATGTAGCCTCTGAAGTGCCAATTACTTTTACAATAGAAGAGAGTTGGGCATTGGTTAATACCGCTGAAGCCACACAAAAGCATTGTATGATGCTTGAAAATGTGGCATACGGAGAAGAAGAGCTGTGGATGTTGAACATGGTGAAGAGTGGGGTGTTTGGCACTTTAACCTATGCAGAGGCTGGATATTTACATAACCTGACACATAAGATGTTTATCGGTAGTAATGATTTTCAAAAACGTGGTTATTACGAACAATGGAGGCTTCATCTTCATGCTGACTATCATGGGAATTTATATCCGACCCATGGTTTGGGTCCGGTAGCCAATTACATGAATATAGGGCGTGGAGATAGGTTCGACTACCTTGTATCAATGGAGTCGCTCGAAGCCAGCTTGCACGAATACAGTCCTAAGTCCCCTTCCGAAGAAAATGCATACTATAACAGAAAACAGTTTACACACGGAGATATGAACAGCTCTTTTATAAAAACGCATAAAGGAAGGTTAATTACTTTGAAACACGATGTTGTTTCACCACGACCCTACAGCCGTATTAATTCACTAACTGGGACAAAGGCTTGTCACGAAGGGTATCCCAGCAGACTCTCGTTATACGAAGAGGAGAATGGACATCAATGGCTCGATGAGAAAAAACTCAAAGAGATGAAAGAGAAATATGAACATCCCATTTGGAAGAAAATGAGAGGTGAAGCAGAAAAAAATGGTGGGCATGGTGGTATCGACTATCTTGAGTTTTATCGCCTGATTGATAGTCTCAATAGAGGACTTCCTTTGGATATGGACGTTTATGACGGGGTAAACTGGTCAGTAATTGCCCCTCTTTCTAAATTGTCGGTGGAGCTGGGTAGTGTGCCAGTAAAATTTCCTGATTTTATGCGGGGCAAATGGAAAGAAGAGAGAGAATTAGGATATACGCTTTAACTCTGGGTTAGCATTATTATTGAATTATGAAAAATGTGGGTTTGCTTTTCGTTTTATTTTTTTCAAGTCTATTTGGCTATTCTGCCACTGTCGATACAGTGCTGGTACATAGCAGATGCATGAATAAAAATATTAAATCGGTAATTGTATTGCCTGATAAATATGAGGATAATAGAGATTACCCTGTACTATACCTATTGCATGGATATAGCGATAACTATTCTACATGGATAAAACAGGTTCCTCATATTACCGAGCTTGCCGATAGATATTCGTTCATAATAGTAATGCCCGACGGTAATTATGATAGCTGGTATTGGGATAGTCCAGTAGATACAACCAGTAAATACGAAACATTTATCAGCAGTGAATTAATCAAATATGTTGATAATCATTATAGAACCATTGCAGAAAGAGATGCAAGAGCAATAACTGGAAACAGTATGGGGGGGCAGGGAGCACTGTTTTTGGCTTTTCGTCATCAGGATATTTTTGGCTTGGCCGGCAGTTTAAGTGGGGGTGTTGACATTCGTCCATTTCCCAGTAATTGGGGAATGGCTGAGAAATTAGGTGCATTTAGCAAATATCCCGAACGCTGGAACAGTTATACTGTTACAAACCAAATATTTCGTTTGACATCTGATAAGTTAAAAATTATTATCGATTGTGGTACCGAAGATTTCTTTTATGGCGTAAACATGAGTTTACACCATAAACTGTTGGAAAGAAATATTCCTCATGTTTTTATTGAACATCCTGGCAAACACAATTGGCAATGCTGGCGGGATGCTATTGATTATCAGGTCTTATTTTTTACTAATAACTTTCGTGTAGCCCTTAGCCAATATAACGCAAATAACTCAAGTGGGAGTCTTGTAAAGGAACAGAAGAAAAATGCTTATGTAAAGTTTGATGATATAAGTGATTCATATTGGGATAATGAATTTAAAATAGTTGAAATTAAATCCAGTTTAGATAAAAATATCCAAAAAGCATATTTTTATAAATCGAAATCTAACAGCCCACAGCCATTAATTATTAGTTTACATACTTGGAGTGGTTACTATAATCAGAAAGATGGATTGGCAAATCTCTGTAAACAAAAAGATTTGAATTATATCCATCCTGATTTTCGAGGAGCTAATTGGACAAAAAATGCTTGTTGTAGCAATTTTGCGTTAAATGATATTGATGATGCTATAACTTATGCCATAAACAATGCCAATGTTGACACTACAAAAATATTTGTCATTGGTGTTAGCGGAGGTGGCTTTGCAACATTGAGTACATTTATGAAATCAAAACATAACATCAGTAAATTCTCGGCTTGGGCATCAATATCTGATTTAGTTGCTTGGTATAATGAATGTAAAATAAGAAATAGCAATTATGCAAAAAACATTATGGATTGCACTTCTTCAAAAGAGGGTTTAAATATTGAAATTGTAAAACAAAAATCACCGGTTTATTGGGATACGCCAATTTATAAATTAAAAAAATCTAAATTGTATATCTATGCCGGGGTTTATGATGGGGTACAAGGAAGTGTTCCGATTACTCATTCTATAAACTTTTATAATAAAGTATTGAATGATTTGTCAATTTCGGATACATCAAAATATATCTCAGACAGTGAAATAATGAAACTTCTTCAATTCCGAAAACCATTAGGGAGCTTTGGTGTAATTGCAAACAGAAAAATATGTTTAAGGAAGGAAACGAATAATTTAAGCATTACAATTTTTGAAGGAAACCACGAAATGTTAACAGAATATGCATTAAATGAACTGCTTGAAGAATAACTATATACAATCAAGCCGTTGTTGAATTATAAATTAAAGAGAGTAATGAAAAGGTTATTATTTGGATTGCTTGTTTTTATGCCATACTTCTTGGTGGCTCAAACAACAAACACTGGGAATACAGCAGTTATTCCAACAGAAAAAAATAATGCGTGGTGGTTGGGACGTCACAATCAAAAGTTAGAGGAAATAAAAGGAAGTAAAAAGAATACTCAAATCGTGTTTTTAGGAAACTCTATAACCAATAATCTTGACCGCCCTGGATACCATGAGGTATGGGAGAAATATTTCGGAAAATATAATCCACTTTATCTTGGATATAGTGGCGACCGCACCGAAAATGTACTTTGGCGTATTGAGCATGGTGAAATAGATGGGATTCATCCTAAGCTATTAGTACTTTTAATAGGTACAAACAATACTGATTGTGCAAATTATCCTACTACCAATACAGGAGAGGAAGTTGCCGAAGGAATAATAAAAATATGTAGAGAAGTACAAAAAAGATTACCCGAGACAAAGATATTAATACTTAAAATCTTTCCTTTTGGTAAAAATGCAATAAATAAAAGACGTACCGATAATGATGAAGCAAGTCGTATAGCATCAAAAATTGCCGATAACAAAACCATTTTTTATGCTGATTTGAATAATGCATTTTTATATCCTGATGGCACAATCGACACATCAATTATGCCTGATTTTCTTCATCCGTCGGTAGCAGGGACCTGGGTATGGGCAAAAAACCTAAGTCCTGTTGTTGAAAAGATAATAGAAACGAAATGATAGCTATTTATTATAAATTCACTAATAACAGTAACTAATACGCAATGATACTTACAGTTATAGAAGGGTTAAATTTTTAATTATTAAAGCAAAAGTTTAGGGGTGTATGAAAAATTATGGTGTAGTTTTAGGGGTTATTTTTTTATTGTTCTTTTTTTCTCCTGTGAAATCACAGAGTGTTATGGAGTACCTTGGACACAAGGCTCATAAAATTACCTATGAAACCCAATCCCCAGCAACGATTGAGGAGCTAAAAACACAACACGATGATTTGAGAGAGAAGTTTCTGAAAATAATAAATTTATATCCGTTGCCTGAGAAAACACCTCTTAATGTTAAATATGTGGGTGATAGGGTTGATTTAGGAAGTTGTTATTTTCAACGTGTAATATTTGAAAGCCGTCCTAAGATTTATGTGGCAGCTCATCTTTATATTCCCAAAAACGTATCATTTCCTGTGCCTGCCGTGGTTCATGTACCTGGACATTCACGACGTGATGCAAACAGGGCACATCCAAGAACCTATGCCGAGAATGGTATTGTTTCTATTGCTCTTCCTATGGTAGGCGAAGAGGGAAAAATTGGTACCGGCTGGGGTAAATGTGGCGAATACGGTCCATATGTTGGCCATTTTAATTGGCTTAATACTGGTTACAATGCAATAGGCTCAGCAGTTTGGGATGGGGTACGGGCTGTAGATTTTCTATTGTCATTGACCGACAGCAACGGAGTAAAGCTTGTAAATAAGGATAAAATAGGAATGGCCGGATTGTCGGGAGGTGCTGCCCGAACACTGTGGAATACCATTGCCGATCCGAGAATAAGTTGTGCTTCGGTTAATCTCGGTGTTACAACCATCGACGGATATCAGGAGCAGGGAGGTATTTCAAATACATGCGATATACATCTGTTTTATAATTACTATGGAGTACCTTATATTGAGTTATACAGCCTTATTGCACCGAGACCTCTTCTAATTCAAAACGGAACAGATGATACTTTATTTGAACATCCTGAACAAATAATTAATGCTCTTTCAAACGTATATAAGTTGTATGGAGAACCGGATAGGTTTGCGTATAAACTTTGGAATCAAAACCATCACTATTCAAAAAACATATGGAATGCTGAAAATGAGTGGATGGACAGATGGTTAAGAAATGGAAAATCACCGATTGAAATTAATGATGAGCTCTTTAATACCGAATTAACCTGCTTCCCTGACGGATTACCAACAGATATGCAAAATACAGAGGAGTTGTTTACCCAGTCAACACCCACATATAGGATTGATAATAAAGGTGATTATGAGAAGTTTAGAGCTGAATTGACCATGCATCTGAAGAAAGACGTTATGAGAACCGCATATGATGATATAGAGGTTTTAAGGGAGAAAAAGAGCTTATTCAAGTCGAACCTGTATAATATTGATGAGGTGAACCTGTTGGTTGATGGCGGAGCTATAAAGCACAAAGGATACTTCTTTTATAAGTCAGGGGAAAAGCGTAACACTATTATCTTAATATCTTCATCGGAACTGGATAGTTTGGAGTTGGTTAACTTGTATAAAAATGAATATGCTAACAAAAATCTAAACCTGTTTTGTACAGAAATAACCGGAACAGGAGATAATCTCTGGAGTGATGATAGTAGTTATTTGTATGATCGCTTTGCCATGTTAGTGGGATATACAAAAACCTCGTTACAGGTTAATGATTTAATTGTTGCAGTGAAGGTTCTGGCTAAGGAGAAATTTGTTGATCCTGCCAATATCTATATTTGGGGGAAAGGTACTCTGGCTGTTCCTGCTATTTATGCAGCTGTTGCCGACAGCAATATTGCAGGTGTAATATTGGAAAATGCACAGGATAGGCATATTGGGATAACTCCTGTTAAAGAATCGGGTTGTAGTACGGCAATGTTTAACATATTGAAATATGCCGATATCCCTCAGGTTACTGCACTAATTTATCCGCGTTTGGTGATATTAGCTGGTGAACATAAAGAGGGGTACAAATGGACTGAAAATGTTTATGAGACACTTAACATGCAAAACAGGTTTGAAAAAACCGATGCGATTGTGAGTCATGTTTTGGATATAGTAAAATTAGACAAAAAATTTAAATAAAAAAAAATGAAAAAAATTAATTTGTATTATCTGCTTGTATTTGGATTGGTTTTAATTGGATTTACACCTGCCTCTGCAAAAAAAGAAGTAAAAATTGCCACAATAGGAGCAGTCTCTCCATACCTTGATACAACGTTGACAAACCAGCAAATGGTAGATGCGATGAAGGATTTTCTTGGAAGTCAGATAGCACAGGTATTACTTGACCAACCTGATTTGATTGTGTTGCCTGAAGCCTGCGACCGACCCCAGGGCTTGTCTACCCAGCGGCAATTCGAATATTTTAAAGTACGCGGAAATCAGGTTCATGATTATCTGGCATCAATAGCAAAAGAAAATCATTGTTACATTGCTTTTGGAATGAAACGAAAAGATGATGCTGGTGTCTGGAGAAACTCTTGTGTTATGCTTGACAGAAATGGAGAGGTGGCTGGTATTTATGATAAGAATTTCCCTACACCCGATGAGCTAGAGCGAATAACAGCCTCCGATAAAATTGGCTTAATTCAAACAGATTTCGGAACCGTGGGTATGGTAATATGTTTTGATTTGAATTTTGGTGAATTGCGGGAAAGGTATGCAAAATTAAATCCTGATTTAATGATTTATATTGGAATGTATCACGGTGGATTGGATCAGGCACAATGGGCATACGCCTGTCGCTCATGGTTTGTGGGTTCCGTCGGAATTAGCAATTTGTTATCTCAGATAAGAAACCCTTTTGGTGAGGTTGTGGCAACCTCGAGTAATCATTTCAATTATATTGTATCAACCGTTAATTTAGATTGTGAGCTCGCTCATTTAGACCATAACAAAGTGCAATTTAAAGAGTTAAAAAAGAAATACGGAGATAAAGTTAATATATACGACCCTAGTGAAGTAGCAGTTGTAATGATTACCAGCGAGGCAGATGATATTTCAGCTGCTGATATGGTAAAAGAGTTTGATATTGAACTGGCAGATCACTATTTCAATCGTACCCGCTCCGAGATAAATAAACAGATGCAGCAGAATAAGTAAGAAAAAAAGGAAGGGAGATATTTTAATACTTTTATCCAATTAATTTATCAATTATGACATCGAGAAGAAAATTTATCACAACAGGAGTCGGCATAATGGGTGCGGCAGCATTACCGGGCCTAAATGTTTTTGGAGCCAATACCTTTGCAAGGGAGCAGCAGGCAAAGAAGAAGCTGATTGTTGGGATAATTGGTGCCGAAAATAATCATACCGTAGGGTATGGAAAGCTTATTAATATTGAAAAAAAGTTTCCGGGTGTTGAGGTAAATTATGTATGGGGAGAGACCGATGCTTTTGCTCTTCGTGCCCAAAAAGAGGGAGCGATACCAAACATCGTGAAAGACCCTCGCGAAATGTTGGGCAAAATTGATGCATTGATTGTAGATCACCGTCATCCGAAATACCACCTGCCAGCAGCAATGCCTTTCCTCGAGGAAAAAATACCAATGTTTATCGATAAACCTTTTTGCTATCGGGCTGATGAGGGAAGAGACTTTTTAAGTAAAGCCAAAGCGATGGGTGTTCCGGTTAGTTCGTATAGTAGCATAGCACACACAAATGAAACTTTCGATATACGCAATCAGGTGAAAGAGTTGAAAAGCTTTGAACAGATAGTACGTTACGGAGTGCTATATATGGGAATGAATAATAAATATGGTGGTATTTTTTATTACGGCATACATTCGGTTCAACCGCTTATGTACATTTTTGGAGAAGATATAGATGAGGTTAAGGTAACTGAAAAAGGTGGTAACTGGACTGCCAATTTAGCTTTTGGCAGTGGTTTGATGGCTACTGTAATTTTCACCGAAAAATATCATGGCTGGAATACTTTTATAGTAGAGAAGGAGGGGATAAGAGAGCTCGTTTCTAAAATACCAAAATCGAACCCAACACGTAATTATGTGGATATGATAAAGATGTTTCGCACAGGAGAACTTCCTCGTACATATCAAAGTATTTTGAATGGAGTATCAGTTTTGGAGGCTTTGGAGAAATCAGTATCAAGTAGAAAATGGGAAGTGGTAAAATATGTTGAGATATAAAATAAGCAGTATGGAAAAGGAATTAAAGCCTTCAGTTAAGGAGCGTCTCTATTCGCTTGATACCCTTCGTGGTTTTGATATGTTTTGGATAATTGGCGGAGGCTGGCTTTTGGGTAACCTGGCAGATGCTACTCAATGGGGGTGGGTGGGAACACTTGCAAAACAGACGGAGCATGTAGAATGGGCAGGGTTTCATTTTCAAGACCTGATTTTTCCACTTTTTATGTTCATTTCAGGAGTAGCAATCCCTTATGCTCTGATTAGTAAAAAAGAGAAGGGGATTGACAAGCAAACGCTTTACAAAAAGATTTTCCGTCGCATGGTTATTCTTGTTGTATTTGGATTAGTGTATAATGGAATGCTTTTAACAGGAATTAAAAATTTACGAGTGGCAAGTGTGCTCGGACAGATTGGTGTTGCGTATTTCTTTGCTGCCCTGATAACTATAAATACAAATTCTGTACAAGCACGTATTTACTGGATTATAGCCATTCTACTCGGAATTGCCGGACTACAACTGATTGTTCCTGTTCCCGTACATGGTGCTGGTGTTCTTACCGCTGAGGGCAGTATAAACTCATGGATTGATCAGTATCTCTTGCCCGGAGTGCTGTATAATAAAGTTACTGACCCTGAAGGGTTGCTGTGTATTGTTTCGGCAGTGACAGTTACACTGATAGGGGTTGTTGCAGGTACAGTTCTGCGTCGTAAAACTATAACTCCCGTAAAAAAGACACAGGTTTTACTTGTCTCGGGTGTAGCTTTGGTAATTATTGCATTGTCTTTATCACCTTTTTATCCTATCATCAAAAACCTGTGGACTGTACCTTATAATTTGCTGACAGCAGGAATTAGCATGATGTTGCTTGCTCTTTTTTACTTCATTATTGATGTTAAAATGTATCGTAATTGGATACTCTTTTTTCAGGTTATCGGACTTAACTCCATTACAATATACATGGGAAAAAGATTAATCGATTTCCTTCATATTTCTAAATATATAATGGGGTGGACCTACATTTTTGGTGCTTGGGGCGATGTGTTGATTGCTATTACCTACATCGCGCTTGAATGGTTGTTACTTTACTATCTTTTCAAAAACAGAATATTTTTGAAGATTTAGTGCAAAATACCTTTTTAGGATTTGATATTAGAAAAATAAATAACAAAGATAAATGAATAACCTGCCTGAAAAAATGTCACCTGTTGATGAACCAACAGAGCTCCTCTCGAGGCCTACGGAGGCTTTGGTTGAAATGATGTTACAGATTGATGGAGATTTTATGTTTTTGGGTGTAGGAGGTAAGATGGGACCAACAATGGCTTTAATGGCACTGCGAGCCACACGCAAGGCGGGAGTAACCCGAAAAATAATAGGTGTGTCTCGTTTTAGTAATTGGGAAGAACGAACGTTTTTAGAAAAATCGGGTATCGAAACCATTAGAGGAGGTTTACTGAATAAAGATTTTTCGGAGAGTCTTCCACAGGCTAAAAATATTGTTTTTTTGGCAGGAATGAAATTCGGCACGGAAGATAATCTCTCTTTAATATGGGCAATGAATACCTACCTACCAGATCCAATACCTTTAAATTTAAATTTAAAATTATAATAAGATGAAAAAGATAATTGTTAGTGTTGTAATATCTTTGATATTCCTGTCTGCATGCAATACGAATGCTCAGACTACGCTTGCCGAAAAACTTGGTTTTGAAAAAGATGCAAAATTGCTTATTGTCCATGCCGACGATACAGGAATGTGTAATTCCGAAAATATGGCTACCAAGGCGGCTCTGGAATCAGGTGCTGTGTCATCAGCCAGTATTATGATGCCTTGCCCCTGGGCAGATGATTTTATTGCATGGGCATTAAATCATCCCGATGCTGATGTTGGAATTCATCTTACGCTTACGGCCGAATGGGAGCATTACCGGTGGGATGGTGTTCTTCCGGCAGATAAAATTCCTTCGTTACTCGACAAAGACGGGTATTTGCCACGCAGTGCACAGGAGTTGGCAAAGCAAGCCGACCTGCGAGAAGTAGAGGCTGAACTCAGAGCTCAAATTGATAGGGCAATAGCGCTCGGGATAAAGCCAACACATCTCGACTCACACATGGCAACAATGTTGCAAACGCCGGAGCTTATCCGTCTCTTTTTAAACCTTGGTAAAGAATACCGGATACCCAATATGCTTTCGCAGTATATGGCAAATAAGTATAACCTTTTGCAAGATGAAAATTATAAAGACCTGTTGTTTCTTGATAATTTATCTTTTTTAAATGGCTTGCCACCGGAGAAGTGGGATTCGGAATATCGCAAAATTTTTAAAGAGATGAAACCCGGTTTAAGCCAATTAATACTGCATGCAGCCTTCGATAATATTGAGCTGCAATCAATAACTGTTAATCACACTGGAGCCGGCTCAGTTTGGCGACAAAATGATTATGATTTTGTGAATTCAAAGATTTTTCGCTCAATGCTTAAAGAGTATAATATTCGTGTAATTACCTGGGGAGCAATACAAAAGGTATTATTTAATGATGAAATTAAAAAATAATAAAACTATGTGGACAGAAGAAAAATTAAATGATCTGATGACAACTCCATCTGAAACTTTAGTTGAAGATGTAAAAAAAATCAAAGGTGACATCATGATTTTAGGAGCCGGAGGAAAAATGGGCCCAACCTTAGCAATATTAGCTAAAAATGCAATAAAAAAAGCAAACATTAATAAACGTGTAATTGCCGTATCACGCTTTTCTGACCCCATCGCCAGGAGTGTGCTGGAGAGTAATGACATAGAAATTATAGCATGCGATTTAATGGAAGATGGCGTAATAGATAAGTTGCCCGACGTTGAAAATGTCATCTACATGGTAGGTCGTAAATTTGGTACTGTTGGTAACGAAATTCTCTCTTGGGGGATGAATACATGGTTGCCTGTTGAGGTGGCAAAGCGTTTTAAAGAATCCAACATTCTGGTGTTTTCTACAGGTGGTGTTTATGGTTTAACATCTGTGTTTGATGGAGGAAGTATTGAAACTGATTCTATTTCTACAACTAGTGGAGACTATGTAATGTCTGCTGTGGGTCGCGAGAGAATGTTTCAATTTGGATCTGAGAAATATGGCACAAAACTATTTATATATCGTTTAACCTATGCTATTGATTTACGTTATGGAGTAATTCATGATATTGCAACACGCGTTATTAACGATGAACCAATCTCTCTAAAAACATCACTTTTCAACTGTATATGGCAAGGAGATGCCAACGAAATTGCCATAAGAGGGTTGCTTTATGCTGATAACCCTGCTGTGCCTATGAATATTACCGGGCCAGAAGCTGTTTCTGTTAGATATGTTGCAAATGTAGTAGGAGAAATGGTAGGAAAGAAACCTTCATTTATAGGTGAAGAGAGTGTTGATAGCTCTATTCGTAATGCAGGAAAATCTATTGAAACATTTGGATATCCTACTGTGTCTGTAAACACATTAATAAAATGGACGGTAGAATGGATACGATTTGGAGGAAGAGACTTAGGAAAACCTACTCATTTTGAAGAAAGAGGTGGGAAGTATTAATAATTATAAAAAAAACAGACATGAAGAGACATAAGAAAGCATTAGAGAATTTAGCCAAAGGGGTCGCTATTCCTGCGTTACCATTAGCTCTAAATTCAAAACGAGAATTTAACGAAAAAAGGCAGAGAGTTTTAATGCGCTATTATTTAGATGCCGGTGTTGGAGGAGTTGCTGTTGCTGTTCATGCAACACAGTTTGAGATTAGGGATAGCGAAATAGGTCTATTCGAACCAGTGCTAAAAATAGCAATAGAAGAGATAGAGAAATACGAAAAAGCTACCTCTAAAGTGATTGTTCGTATTGGCGGAGTTTTAGGAAAAACAGACCAGGCAATATCAGAGGCAACTTTGCAGAAATCATTGGGTTACGATGCTGTTTTGCTTGCAATGAGTGGACTTGAAGATTATACAGAAGATGAAATTATTGAGCGTACAAGAAAAATAGCCGAAATAATTCCAGTTATTGGGTTTTATTTACAAAAAAGAGCTGGTGGCAGAATTTTTAGTTATAATTTCTGGGAGAAATTTGTTGAAATAAAAAATGTTGTAGCAATAAAAACAGCCCCATTTAATCGTTATTATACATTAGATGTTGTACGTGCTGTGGCAACATCTTCAAGAGCTGATGAGATTGCTCTCTATTCAGGAAATGACGATAGTATTGTTATTGATTTAGTTTCCGAATACGAATTTAAAATGGATGGTAAAACATATAAGAAATCTTATGTGGGGGGGCTGCTCGGACATTGGGCAGTATGGACTAATAGTGCTGTTAAAATGTTTGAAAAACTGAAAGAGATTAAAAAACTAGACTGTTTACCTAAGGATATTCTGGTGTTAGCTAACGAAGTTACAGACATGAATGCCGTTCTTTTCGATACAGCAAATGATTTTAGCGGAAGTACCCCTGGAGTACATGAGGTTTTACGCCGCCAAGGTATTTTAGAAGGCACCTGGTGTTTAAATGAGAAAAGAGCGCTCTCTCCTGGGCAATCTGAAGAGATAGACCGTATGTATAAAATGTATCCTCATTTAACTGATGACGCATTTGTTAAAGAAAACATTGATAAGTGGTTTAAGTAATTATGATATAACAGTGAAGTAATAAGAATAATTTAAAATAGAAATGGGTATAAATAATGAATAAATTAAAAGAGCTTCTGAAAAAGTTTTTCGTAAAGGCAGGTCCGAGTTTAATTCTTGTGGCAGGAGTATTAGGACCGGGGAGTCTGGCGGTATCAAGTAAAGTTGGAGCAACAATGGGATATAGCGTGTTATGGGTCTTAATCATAGTATTTGTTATGATGGCACTCTTTGCGAGATTAGGGCGTATAATTGGCACCCTCTCAGATGATTCTATCATAGAAATGGCAAGAATTAAATATGGTGGAAAAACTACCGGATATATTTTAGGTATTGCCGGATTTGTAGTTACCATGGGTTTTCAAACAGGTAATAATATTGGTATAGGATTGGCAATGAACGCAATATTTGGTGGTAGCATGGGACTTTGGGCTGTTATATTTACATCGATTGTGCTGGTTTTAATTTGGTGGAAAAATGATGTTTATAATACTGTAGAAAAAGTAATGACGGGATTAGTTCTATTAATGGTTATTTCATTTTTTGCCAATCTATTTGTTGTTGATATTGATGTTAAAGAGTTTGCTCTAGGATTTATCCCCACTAAACCCACTATTTTTGTGCTGGTGATTGCAATGTCTGCAACCACATTTAGTGTAATCAGCGCTGTAATTCAGGCATATCTGGTTAAAGATAAAAAGTGGACGAAGGCAACACTAAAAGAAAACCTCAAAGGCAGTACAATAGGAGTTGTTATTTTAGCTGCTATTTCAGGAGTAATTATAATTACATCTGCTGCAGTTTTAAGACCTCAGGGAATTGTGCCAAGCAGTGCAGTTGAAATGGGGCTGCAACTGGAACCATTATTGGGAGCTACTTCAAAATGGTTATTTCTGTTCGGACTTTTTTCTGCTTCTTTTTCTTCGTTTGTTGTGAATGCTTTTAGTGGAGGGTTGTTGTTAGCAGATGGATTTAAACTCGGAAAATCATATAATAACAAGTACGTTAAAATATTTGCTTCTCTGCTTATGATTTTAAGTACAATAATTGTTTTATATATAAACGAAAATCCGGTAGAACTATTAGTAGTTGCACAAGCCAGTACAGCAGTAGTAGTTCCAATATTTGCTGTTTTAATAATAGCTCTGTCAAACAGTAAAAAACTCATGGGCGAATACAGAATTGGTAAAGTTGGTAATGCCATTGGGATTGCTGCACTTTTCTGGGTGTTTTATTTGTCTTATAGTCAGATTATGTCATTTATAGGTTGATGATGTCAACTCCATTAAATACTTGAATACAATGAATCCAACTCAAAGTACCTTACAGGTTGTTAGCGAACTTATCGGACGAGAAAGTATCACCCCCAATGATGGAGGATGTATTAACTATCTTGCCAATAAGCTATCTGGACTTGGTTTTTTAGTAACCGAACTTGAATTTTCGGGAGTGAAGAATTTATGGGCAGTTCATAATAGCAACAACTCCAGCCTATATAATCTTAAAGAACAAAATCTTGTATTTTTAGGGCATATTGATGTTGTTCCTCCTGGAGATATTGATAAGTGGAGTAGTCCACCATTTACACCCACAGTGAAGGGAGATACTCTGTATGGCAGAGGAGCTGTTGATATGAAGGGGGGGGTTGCTGCCATGCTAAATGCATGTGACAATTTTATTACTCAGAATGGCAATAATTACAACGGTAGCATTGCATGGCTAATCACTGCAGATGAAGAGGGGATTGCAAAATTTGGAACTAAAGCTGTGCTAAATAGCTTGTTAAAACAAAAAGTAAATATTAATTCGTGTTTAATTGGTGAACCTGCATCTGCCAATAAACTTGGAGATCAGATAAAGATTGGCAGGCGCGGTTCTTTAAACGGGTTTGTCTCTATACGAGGAATGCAGGGACATGTTGCTTACACCAAGGGGCATGATAATATAATCCACAAAATACTACCCGCATTAAATAAGCTTGCCAATATTGATTTGGCAAAAAAAGATAATTACTTTCCTGCAACAGAATTTCACATTGTAAGTGTTAATGCCGATGGTGGGGCAGTAAATATAGTTCCCGGTGATATTGAAATTGCGTTTAATTTGCGCTTTTCACCAATACAGAATATAGCCAAATTCAAACAGAATGTTAATGATATTTTAGCAGAATTCGATTATACTATTAAGTGGCAACTAAGTGCTGATCCTTTTTTCTCAGAACCCAAGAAGTTAGCTGAAGTTTGTAAGAAAGCTATTTATAAACATACAAAAATTGAGTCAGGATACTCTACATCAGGCGGAACCTCTGATGGTCGTTTTTTTCCAAAAACATATCCTCATGCCGAAATTGTTGAACTTGGACCTGTAAATACCAGTGCTCACCAAGTGAATGAATATACTAGTATTAAAGAACTTGAAACTGTTAGTGTGATATACAAAGAAGTATTAGAACTCTTTTTTTATACAAATAATTGATAAAGTAATAGACTGTTTTGAAAATGCATATTAAAGTTTTGAATTAGATTGTAGGAAATACTTTTAAACCAAAAATATAAAATGTACAAAAGAATTGAATCACCAATAATTATATTGATACTTACAATCGGGTTGAATTATTTTTTATGCTCTTGTGAAAACACAAAAACATCGGATAAATCGTCTATTTCTTCAAACCCTGTCGCAATTGAAAAAGGCAATTCACTTTTTGCATTACATTGTATAGCCTGTCATAATTTTAATCAGGATGGTATTGGACCCAAGCTTGGTGGTGTAACAGAATTAGTCTCTCGTGATTATTTATATACGTTTATTAAAAACCCCCAATCTATTATTCAATCTGGTGATAATAGAGCTCAAAAATTATTTGACAAATACCACACGGTGATGCCTTCATTTGAACATTTATCGGAGGATGACATTGAAAGCCTGATTGCCTACTTGCATACTCAAAAGGCTGCCCCCATTCGCGATAATAAAATGGATTTAAAGGTTCTCAGCAATCCAATACCAGAGCCTATTTCTAAAGATGGTCTTCTGGTAGAATTGGAATTGTTTTGTCAAATCCCTCCTTCCAGCGAGCACTTGCCATATACTCGAATCACCAAGCTCATTTCCCAGCCAACTACCGATAAATTGTTTGTTGTTGACCTACGAGGGCAGTTATTCTCTATACAGAATAAAAAACCACAATTATATCTGGATTTAAATCAATATTTCCCCAACTTTATTCACCAGCCAGGCCTTGGGTCTGGATTTGGAAGTTTTGCATTTCATCCTAATTGGGCAAAGAACGGATTATTATATACTACACATACTGAAAAGAGTGGGTCAGGGAAAGCAGATTTTAGTTATGCCGATAGCATACCGACGAAAATTCAATGGGTACTTACTGAATGGAAGACATTGAAGCCTAAATCAAAAATGTTTATAGGGGAGCATAGGGAACTGCTGCGCATAAATATGGTAGATGTGGCGCATGGTGTTCAGGAAATTACATTCAATCATTTTGCCAAACCAGGTGAAAAAGAATATGGTTTATTATATATGGGGATTGGAGATGGGACTAGTTTACAGAATGGTATTACTAGCTTAACTCAAAGTAGAGAGAAAATTTGGGGCACAGTTGTTAGAATAGACCCAATGGGTAGCAATAGTAGAAATGGTAAATATGGAATTCCGATAGATAATCCATGGAGCAACAGCAATGAACCAAATGTACTTCAGGAAATATATGCCTATGGTTTTAGAAACCCACATCGCATCAATTGGACTCAAACAGGTCTTATGATAGTTGCAAATATTGGACAGGGAAATATTGAATCATTGTATCAAGTATTGCCGGGGAATAATTATGGCTGGCCAATCAGGGAAGGCACATTTATGATGAACCCAGATGACAACTTGAATAATGTTTATACTTTACCTGCTGATGATGACATTTATGGAATCTCATATCCCATAGCTCAATACGATCATGATGAAGGTGTTGCCATTTCAGGAGGTTACGAATATACAGGTACAGATATTCCGGAACTGAAGGGTAAATATATTTTTGGTGATATCGTAAGCGGACGACTTTTTTATATTAATGTAAATGATATTCAATTGGGTGATCAAGCAGAGATTAAAGAATGGCAAGTATCTTTTAAAGGTAGTACTGTCTCAATGGAAGACCTATGTAAAAATAAGCGTGTCGATTTGCGAATTGGAAAGGATTCATCTGGTGAATTGTATATTGCCACAAAACCAGATGGTAAAATATATAAATGTGTCAGTGCTTCAAAACAGGGTATGTGATAGCTTATTGTAACAAAGAAATATATATATAGAATTACGTAAACTGGTAATGTCATTTGAATTCAACTTATCACAAATTGAAGATAATGCATAAATATATAATCGCAATTACAGCTTTTTTATTTGTAACTATAAGATGTTCAAGCCCGTCTTGCCAATTGAAAGGAGTTGTTCAGGATGGGTTGAATGGAAGTCTACTAATTGGAGTAAACGTAACTTTGAAGGGTACAAGCAATTCAGTTTTAACTGATACAGAAGGAAATTTTTTATTATTAGTTTATAATAATGATTCCTCAATCGCCGAGAAAAATGGTTGTCAGCAATTGGAATATAAGATATCGTCAAGAACAACTGGCTTGGTTTTAAATATTATTCCTGAACCAGTATCATTTGACGCAAATGATTATTCAAGTAACTTCATTCCTCATACCACGCATCTGACCGAGGAGGTATAATGGGAAAATATTATTGATGGAATCAGTTTGTTTTATAAGAAACGGATAGAAAATCAAAGGCCGCTAAGAGAGCAGTACTGGAATCGTGATTTATCCTTCACCAGAAGCATACATGCCAAAAAACAACCCTGTATTCCGAATAGCATTTTCAAAATCATCACTAATGAGAAGCAAAATCTAACAATTTGATGCCTTTTAGAACTTTATTTTTTTATTTGCGGCCTTAAAAAAATCAATTGTTATAGGGGTTATTTAGATTTTTCACGTATTAATATTGAAATAGACCATAATAGGACATAAGATTTTGACAACTCTATTAGAGATAGAAAAGTTAAATGAAACCAAGATATTAAAATAAATGAGTTTTTTTGAGTTAGTAATTATCTGATACCTGCTTTTCATTAGTGGGTATCAGTTTTTTCTGATAATGATGATATTCCTAAGTTTTCCCCACTAACCATTCTAGCTGGTCACGAGCAACATTAGGAAGGGGATGATAAACGGAAACAATCTCCCCGTTTGCAGATATTATATGTGGAACAAAAGTGAGGGAATGACGAACACCATTTAACCTGTGTTGTGTGGCTTACAAAGAATATGTATCGGAGACGGATTTAAATTCCACAAAGTTTGTATTCACAAGACACTTGAATTTGAAACGGATTATAATCCGGAGAGTATTCTGATAAAAGTATCATTTTGAAATGGAGAAATTTATTTGTGTTTTTTAGCGTATAAAAGTAACGTTGAAAATAAAAGGGCTTTTGGAATTTATGGAGAAAGCTGTTTTATTTTTGATTTCCAGTGAACAAAAAATACCAATTCCGTTGTAACAATCCGAAAACAAAGTGGAAAAAACGTGAACAATAGAATTGGTAGGCTTGTCTTTATTTTAGTTGAACGACTTTTGAATACTGAAAAAGATGGCTCAAACCCGCTAACTATTGGGTCGGGAGACTTTGCGAAGCTGTTTAATTTTATTTCTAATTATTTTTAATGCCTTACTTATATGATTCTCAACTGTTCTTATAGAAATATCTAATTCTTCTGCAATTTCTTTATATTTTAATCCGTTTTGTTTATTTAAAAGAAAAACTTCTTTACATTTTGGTGGTAATTTTTGAACTTCAAACAATATAATTGCTTTTTTATTTTCTAAAAAATCATCATCCTTTTCAATTAAATTATTTAATGATTTCCGCTTCACTTCATCTATATAATTTAAGTGTTTTTTATTTTTTCTATCATTATCAATGAACTGATTATAAGCTATTTTATAGAGATAATTCTTTACAGAGTGTTGTGGTTTAATTTTATGTCTGTTTTCCCAAATTTTTAATAAGGAATCCTGAACGATATCTTCTGCCTGTTTGGTGTTTTTGGTATAACTGTAAACATAATTACAAAGAGGAGTGTAATAACTATTAAAAAGATGTGCATAGGCCTTTTTGTTGCCTTGATGCAGTTCTTTCAATAAGTAACTATCGTTATCCTTAAACATTTTCATTTTTTAATCTGGTGTAAGTCTAAATAAGTTTTTGTTTCTATATGATTAATTGCAGAGTACACGAAAAAAATAATTTGAGGTAAAAATGTTAATATTGTTTTTTGGTAACTATTCAGGTACTAAAAAAGCAAAAATAATTTAAAAAAAAGTATCATCAAATTTGGACCGGAAAAAAATAGTTGTATTATTTGCTATGTCATTGATTATTCTAAACTAATATCGAATC
>Ga0256840_1000557_pt1 | contig 37714 bp, 37 predicted proteins | sample 355202metaG_FD_185969 | JGI IMG/M metagenome (GOLD analysis project Ga0256840, IMG submission 185969) | Hydrothermal vent microbial communities from Mid Atlantic Ridge, Atlantic Ocean - 355-202 | ecosystem: Environmental > Aquatic > Marine > Hydrothermal vents | place: Atlantic Ocean: Mid...
AATTTTAATTTTTACCAACCCATTTTTTAAAATCAGTAAGTTTTGCCTTACTAATTATTATAGCTATTGGTGCGATTGGATTAGTAATAACTTTTAGTTGTGTACTTCCATATTTTTCAATTTTATCAATAGCTTTTATAGAAACAATTACTTGTCGAGAAGCCCTATAAAATAATGTATTATCTAAAATTTTAAACAGTTCTTCTAATGAACTATTAATAGACGATTTTTCATTGTCAAATTCTACAATATAACTTATTTTATTTTCTGAATAAATAAATGCTATATTTTCGATAAAAACAGGAGTTAATTTAGTTCCTTTATCAGCTAATAATCTAATTTTTTTGGTATTTGTAGAAGTATGTAATGTTTTATTAATAGATGCTAATTCATTAAAATATTGATTACCAGTTTTTCTGTTTAATTCGGTTAGATATTTTAAATTTTCTCTATTAATTTTCTGTAAAAAAAAGTAAATTAATAAAGCACTACTCAACCAAACTAATAAAAATAAGATTACTAATTTTTGTTTTAAATTTTTAAAAATTATTTTAAACTTAAGCACATTAGAATGCGAAGCTACAATCCAATTTGAATTTTGTACAGGACTTAAATAAACAATTTCTGTACGATTTTCTATTTTTCTCAAACCACCAATAGCTTTTTTTTCTAAAATAGCATCTTTAAAATTTTTTTCTACTTCGTAATTAGAAATAGATGTAATAAACGAATTATTACTTGCCAATAATTTGCCTATTTTTTCTTTATTAGGATGACAAATTTCTCTACCAGAATCATCAAACATACAAATAAAACTATAATCAGTAGAACTATTTTCAATACTACGTTGCAATTCGTTTTTAACTTGCTCTTTAGAAAAACCACTACGTAATTTTTCTGCAAGTAAATTAGAAATTAAATTAGCTTGATTTTTAGAAGTCTCAACTTGCTGATTTAATAAATCGTTTGTAGCAGATGTATATACGTAGTTTAAACTAAAATAATACAATACTCCAAGAAGTAATAATACTATAGGAAGTGTTAATTTATTAAATATCATTATCATTCATTTAGATGGCAAATTACAAAAAATAGATTTCAACTTTATCAACAATTAATAATATAATACTATTTTATTTAAAAAAATTTAAAAAGAAATGGTGGTTATTATAGCTTGTTAATATATACTATAAAAATGTATTATAAAATTTGCTTTAATGACTTATTAATAATAATCAACAAGTTTTTAATAAGCTAATACTTTATAAATCAAGACTACTTTCTTTTTCATAAACAAATTGTTAATAACACATATTAACTACTTTTTTTAATAACTATTTTAATACTATTTTTTATAAATAGTAATTTTATTGTTCATAAGATGTTTTAAAAAAGAGATAGCTTTTTTTGGAAATTAAAATAATTAACGAGTATTGTAATTTATTTTTTAAAACCAAAATTTACTTATCTTTTTTGAATACAAAATTATTAACAATTCGTGTTTTTTATAATGTATTTATTTATATCGTTTTAAAAAAATGAATGAACAATTTAATTTTGATTTGTTAATAACGAAAAAGACATTCATATTTCTGATATATATTATCCATATAAAATTAATAAAATTCACATTATTATAGTAATTTTGAGCATAAAAAATTATGTGTTGAATATTCCTTTTGAACCAATTATCTTTGAAAAAACACTAAATATTCATTTAATATTAGAATATTTAGCCTTCTTTTTAGCTTTTAGATATTATGTTTATTTACGAAAAAAACAAAAAGATATTATTACATCAAATAATAGATTATCTATCATTTTAGGAGCAACAATAGGTGCGTTTTTAGGATCAAGATTGGTTGGATTTTTAGAGTTTCCATATATTGAAGAATTTACACTAAAATTAGTTATAAATTTAATGAATACCAAAACAATTATGGGAGGATTATTTGGTGGTTTGTTAGGAGTAGAATTGGTTAAAAAAATAATAGGAGAAAAAAAATCATCTGGCGATTTGTTTACATTTCCAATAATACTCGGAATTTTTATAGGTAGAATAGGTTGTTTTTTATCAGGAACAAACGAATTTACCTATGGTAGTAAAACTACATTTTTTACAGGTATGAATTTAGGAGATGGTATATTAAGACATCCAATAGCTTTATATGAATTGCTATTTTTAGTATTATTGGTGGTTAGATTAAAGAGCATTCAAAAAAGAAAAAAATTACAAAATGGAACACTCTATAAATACTTTATGTTATTCTATTTTAGTTTTCGTTTCCTTATAGAATTTATAAAACCAAATACATTTTTTGTAATAGGACTAAGCAGTATTCAAATATTGTGCTTACTTTGTATTCTCTATTATTACAAAACAATTTATTCTTTACTAAAAAAATAAAAATGCCAACAAGAAAATATACGTATTACGATTTTACATTAAGTCTATGTCCAGAATGTTTAAAAAGAATTGATGCAAAAATTGTTTTTGAAGATGATAATGTATACATGCTAAAACGATGTCCAGAACATGGAAATTCAAAAGTATTAATTGCCGATGATATACCATATTATAAAAATATTAGAAATTATAACAAACCATCAGATATACCATATAAATTTAATACAAAAACAGATTATGGTTGTCCGTACGATTGTGGATTATGTCCAGATCACGAACAACATTCTTGTTTAACCATTGTAGAAGTAACAGACAGATGTAATTTAACCTGTCCAACCTGTTATGCAGGATCCTCGCCAACCTATGGAAGACATCGAACATTAGACGAAATAAAAAAAATGTTTGATACTATAGTAATAAACGAAAAAGAACCAGATGTAGTACAAATAAGTGGAGGAGAACCAACCATACATCCACAATTCTGGGAAATATTAGATTATGCAAAAACATTACCTATAAAACATATAATGTTAAATACAAACGGTATTAAAATAGCAAAAGACATCGAATTTGCAAAGCGATTAAAAACATATAGTCCAGATTTTGAAATATATTTACAATTCGATTCCTTTAAAAAAGAAGTATTACAAACCATGAGAGGAGCAGACCTTACTAAAATAAGAGAACAAGCAATAGCAAATCTAAACGAAGTAAATTTATCTACAACTTTAGTAGTAACCTTACAAAAAGGAGTAAATGATAACGAAATAGGAAAAATAATAGACTATGCACTAAAACAAAAATGTATACGAGGAGTAACCTTACAGCCAACACAAATTGCAGGAAGATTAGACGATTTTGATTTAGAAAAAAATAGAATAACACTAACCGAAGTACGAAGAAAAATACTAGAACAAACCGATGTATTTAATGCCGATGATTTAATACCAGTACCATGTAATCCAGATGCTTTAGTAATGGCGTATGCTTTAAAATTAGGAGAAGAAACCTTTCCGTTAACAAGATTAGTAAATCCAAAAGATTTATTAGATAATAGTAAAAATACCATTATTTATGAGCAAGATGAAGTACTACACGAAAAAATGATAAATATGTTTAGTACAGGAACATCCGTAGAATGTGCAGAAGAAGAATTAAAATCTATGATGTGCTGTTTACCAAAGATAGATGCACCAGATTTGGGATATGACAATTTATTTCGTATTATTATCATGCAGTTTATAGATGCCTATAATTTTGATGTAAGAGCTATCAAAAAATCCTGTGTACATATCGTAAATAAAGACAACAAAATAATACCATTTGAAACGATGAATTTATTTTATAGAGATGATAAAAAAGCATATTTAGAAAAACTTAAAAAAGATTTAGTATGATAGCGTTAGAAGTAAATTTAGATGGATTATTTATTCTACTATTTGGAGTTATGATAGCTCCAGCTTTAGTGTTTTTTATTATTGGAGCAATATTATCGAATAAAGGAAAGAAAAAAACAGGAAAAATACTATTTATACTTGGCGTAGTATACTTAGTAATTAGTTTTGGATCTTGCGGTTTAATGATGGCTTAATAAAAAACAAAAAATGAAAACAATAGCAATAGCAAACGATCATGCAGGAACTGTATATAAATTCGAAATAGTTACATATCTCAAAGCAAATAATTACAAAGTAATTAACTTTGGAACAGATACCGAAGACAGTATGGATTATCCAGATACTATACATTTAGCAGCGAAAGCAGTAGCAGAAAAAAAAGCAGACTTAGGAATTATTATTTGTGGATCAGGAAATGGAGCGCAAATAACAGCAAATAAACACCAAAATGTACGAGCAGCTTTATGTTGGAATAACGAATTGGTAGAATTGGCAAGAAAACACAATAATGCTAATGTGTTGAGTATTCCAGCACGATTTGTATCCATACAACAAGCATTAAGATTTGTACAATTGTTTTTAAATACCAAATTTGAAGGCGGAAGACACCAAAAAAGAGTAGAAAAAATACCATGTTAATTGATAGATACTGTAAAATAGAAACACATTAAAATAAAAGGCACTGCGATGTGAAATTTGGTATTACAGTATTTTTAGATGTAAATAAAGAAATACGAAGGCAAGAATAAAAAATAGTATATTTACCAATCAATTAGGCTTATGAATTTTAAGAATTTATCTTTACGTATTCGTATTTTTTTATCGATGTTATTATTAGTTCTTATAGCACTAATAGTAACCATACAAGTTGCAATTTATCAATATAAAGAACAAAGTAACGATTACCATAACAAGCGATTAATTCGTAAGGAAAACAATATTAAAGCTACTATAGAAAATGAATTAGACAGAACAACTTATGTTGTAGAAACAGAAGAAATACCAAGAATTTTTAGAGATCAAATACATAATATTTCAAATAACAATAAATTAGATATTGATATTTACGATTTAAAAGGAAAATTATTAATTAGTTCAGTTCCTACCTTTCCAGAAGATACTAAAAACTACAATTTATCTCAAAAAATAGTTAACAGTATTGAAAAAAGTGAAAACAAACGTTATATAAAAAATAAAAAAATAGATGGTAAAGAAGTACAAGCTTCTTATACCTATATTGAGGACACAAAATTTAAACCAATAGGTATTTTAGGTTTACCATATTTACAAGATAATTCCGAACAAAATAAAGAATTAAATGAGTTTTTAGAACGTTTGGCTTTTGCGTATTTTTTATTATTATTGGTTGGTATTACCATAGCATATTGGTTATCTAGTTACATTACCAAATCCATTAAAGAAGTGAGTGATAAAATTAGCGAAATGCATATTGGTAGACGAAACGAAAAAGTAACCGTAATTAATGCTAGTAGAGAAATTACTACATTGCTCGATGCATACAACGAAAAAGTAGATGAATTAGAAGAAAGTGCTGTAAAATTAGCAAAAAGCGAAAGAGAAGAAGCTTGGCGAGAAATGGCAAAACAAGTTGCACATGAGATTAAAAATCCATTAACACCAATGCGATTAACAGTACAGAATTTTGAACGAAAGTTTAATCCAAAAGATTCCGATAATAAAGAAAAATTAAAAGAATTTAGTCAATCGTTATTATTACAAATAGATACATTAACATCTATAGCATCGGCATTTTCTAATTTTGCTAAAATGCCAACACACAATAAGGAAAAATTAAATGTTGTAGAAGTAGTAAAACACGGATTGGAAATTTTTAATGAATCGTATATTACTTACCATCCAGAAAAGGAAAATATAACAGCGCAATTAGATAAAATTCAATTGACACGAGTGGTAACGAATTTGGTAAAAAATGCCACACAAGCATTGGTAGAAACAGAAAACCCACAGATAGAAGTACGTGTTTTTGAAAAAGAAGAAAAAGTAATTATTAGTATTTCGGATAATGGAAAAGGAATTGCCGAAGAACATAAAAATCAGATTTTTGAGCCAAAATTTACTACAAAATCAAGCGGAATGGGTCTTGGATTAGCAATGGTAAAAAATATTATTGAAGCCTATAAAGGAACAATTACATTTACATCCGAATTAAATATTGGAACGGAGTTTTTAGTTATTTTACCTCTTTCTTAGTCATTAAAAACGCATTACAAAACCTTAATACATAATGGATTAAATAAATTTGTGTCTATTTTAGAAAATAGACACAAAATAATTCGTTATACCATTAAATACTTTATTCAAACCTTATTTTTTGTGAACAAATGTTATATCGAACGGAGGTTTTAAGGAATAATTTCACAATAATTTATAAGCGTATTATTTACACCATCACAAGGATAATCATATTGCGGTAATACTTCTTGAATTCCATTTCCATTATCATAAGGATTATCATTTCCATTTTCTAATGCAGCTATTCTTGCTTGTTCGCTTTGATTATTTTTAAAAGTATAATACATTAATGCATCTAATGGTTTTAAAATTCCCTGCATTTCACTATACGAACGACCATTGCCATACGGATATTTATGATCTGCATTTTGTTGGTCATATACATAATAATCTTTTTTTTCGTCAGAAATTGATGTGAGTAATGAATATATAGTCAATGGAATTCTAGCATCCGTTCTATTTTCATCATTATTACCTCGTGTACCAAACTGTTCAAGAATTACATTTGTGTTATTAGGCAGATTTTGAATGTTTGATTTACTCATATCAAAAGCAAACCAAGGATCATACATCATTACAAATCTTCCATTATTACCATATCCTAAACTTGAAAAATGTTTTAAAACCGTGAGAGTCATTCCTCCTCCAGCAGAGTGTCCTAAAACACCAATTTTTGTAGTGTCTAAATTAGGAACTATTGTGTTTTTAATAATATTGTCATTACTACTTAAAAATGAATCCAATCCATTTATAGCAAAATTAGAATTAGTAACAGCACCTTGTAATTGATATATTACCGTATAACCATGCGAAGCTATGAATCGAAATAATGTATCATATCGTGATGCAGGTGTTGAGGATGTCCATCCAGAAATAAAAAATATAACAGGCGTTTTATCATTCATTGTACTAATATCGCTAGGATAATATGCTGTTGAATTTTGGTTGGTGCTTTGTGAAGTTATTGTTACTTCATGGGTGCCTTCATTACCAAAAATTAATGTTTCTTCCGTAGGAGTATTGTCATCACTTTTGCAAGAAAACAATAACAGACTTATACCTATTACTATACTTATTTTTTTCATAATATTGTTAGTTTAATTTATATTATGAATTTAACGCATAATATAAATTATTATTATATTTCTAATTTAGAAAAGTTTTTATTGAATTAGTATTTAGTAGATGATTGCTCAAAAGTTTTTTTAGAATCCACAATAGAGTTAGTAATAATATCCAATTCTTTTTTGGTTAGGTTTCTCCATTTACCAACAGGTAAATCTAACTTTACATTCATAATTCTAACGCGTTTTAGTTTGGTAACTCTGTAGTCTAAATACTCACACATTCTACGAATTTGTCTATTTAACCCTTGTGTTAAAATAATTTTAAATGTATTCGTATTTAGTTGTTCTATTTTACATTTACGAGTAATGGTATCTAATATAGGAACACCATTACTCATTTTTTGAATAAAATCTCTTGTAATAAATTTATTTACTGTAACAATATATTCTTTTTCATGGTTATTTCTTGCACGTAATATTTTATTTACAATATCTCCGTCATTTGTTAAAAAAATTAAACCTTCGCTTGGTTTGTCTAATCTTCCAATTGGAAAAATTCTTTTAGGATAATTTATATAATCAATAATGTTATTTTTTTCTACACGAGTATCCGTTGTACAAACAATACCAATAGGTTTATTAAAAGCAATATAAACAAAATCATCTTTTGATTTATTAATTAATTTTCCGTCTACTCTAACTTCATCACAAGAAGTAATTTTAGTTCCCATTTCTGGAATTTTGCCATTTATGGTAACGCGTTTTGCCAATATTAATTTATCAGCAGCTCTTCTAGAACAGTAACCAACTTCACTTAAAAATTTATTTATTCTTGTAGATTCCATTTTTCTTTTTGACGAGTACAATTTAGGATAAATTTCAGTTTAATCTTTATTTTATAATTATAATAATTATTTATACTAATTATAATTGTAATAAAAATTACTTATTTTAAAAGGTGTTAAAATAAAGGTTCTAAGGGCTGTTTTGTTTTTATAGAACAAACAACATCATTATAAATTTATTTACCATTTTAAGGTGTTTAAAATACAAATTAAGTGTTTTTGATAATATAAATTAACGAAGAATACTCTTTTGTACGTTTTGCCTTCATATTAGAAATTAATCCATACCAAAAAGCTTTTATTAGATTGGATTTTCCTGTTTTGTATTTTTCAGAAAGGAGACTTACATAAAAAGCATCTAATTTCATCGGAATGGTTTTTTCAATCCTCATTTTTTCTTTTTGAAAAAGTAAATGCATTGCTTTTTTTGAAAAATGCCAAAGGTGCCTAGGAACATCATAAGCAGCCCAAAACTTACCATAATGTTTAGCATCGTAACTTTTATGATTAGGAACAGCTATAATTAAAGTCCCATTAGGTTTTAATAATTGTTTTAAGAGAACAATATATTCTTCTAAATTAGGAACATGTTCTAGTACATGCCACATTGTTATTACATCAAATTTTTCTTCAACAGCATTTACACTTTCATGTATTTTAGGATAAACATCTTCAAAATTATTAAAATTAGATGTAAGTAATCCTAATTTGGATTTTGCCAATACCCTAGCTTTTTTGTTTGGTTCGATTCCTATTACATTCCAATTTTGTTGATTCATTGCAACTAATAAATCTCCAGTTCCACATCCAATATCTAATAGATTTTTATTTTCTGTTTTTTTATTTTCTTTTTGAATGAGTTTTATTTTCTTTTTAATAGCATAATTTTTCGCCTTTTGATATACTTTATCGAATAAGGTTTTTTTGGCATCTGTATGTGAAATATAATCTTCACTTTCATAATACGAACTTAATTTTTCTAAATTAGGGCATGGAGTAGTTATTAATAATTCCGACTCAGAATCTTCTACAATAGAAAAAAATTCATTGGATACCGTATAATCTTTACATTTTAAAAATGCCTTTAATTTATTATCTTTATTTATTGGAGAATGTATTTCTTTCATTTTTTAATGTTTCACGTGAAACAAGTTTTTTTGTTAAAGTAAAAGTTTGATTTTTAAACAGGTTCCACGTGGAACAATTGTTTTTTTAAACACCAAGATAAACTAATAATACCGAAATATCACTTGGAGAAACTCCCGAAATTCTACTTGCTTGTGAAATCGTTTCTGGTTTTATTTTATTTAATTTTTGTTTTGCTTCTGTAGAGATATTTGTTGCATCGTAGTTAAAGTTAAATGGAATTTTTACACTTTCTAAACGTTTCAATTTGTTTGCATTTGCGATGTCTTTTTCAATATATCCAGCATATTTTACTTGAACTTCGGTTTGTTCAACCATTTCTTTATCTATATTGTTTTCTTCAACAAAGACTTTAACTTTTTTAAAAGTAACAACGTCTGTAAAATCTAGTTGAGGTCTAGCAGCAAGTTTAAACATTTTCATAGATTGGTTTACTAAAGAAGAGTTTTTTCGTTCTAATATTGGATTTACCTCCTCTGGTTTTATACTTGTTATTTTTAAAAAATTTAAAAATAGATTGGATTTTGATATTTTTTCTTCAACTCTATCTAATCGTTCGTTTGATGCTAATCCAATTTTATTTGATTTTCCAGTCAGTCTAATATCAGCATTATCTTGTCTTAACAAAGTTCTAAATTCTGCTCTAGAAGTAAACATTCTATAAGGCTCTTCGGTTCCTTTAGTAATTAAATCATCAATTAGCACACCAATATATGCTTCATTTCTATTTAAAATAAAAGGATCTCTTTCTTGTGTTTTTAGCGCAGCATTTATTCCGGCCATTAAACCTTGTGCTGCAGCTTCTTCATAACCAGTTGTTCCATTTATTTGTCCAGCAAAAAATAAATTTTCTATTAATTTTGTTTCCAAAGTGTACTTTAATTGCGTAGGAGGAAAGTAATCGTATTCAATAGCATATCCAAAACGGAAAAATTTTACGTTTTCAAATCCAGCAACTTTACGTAATGCTTTAGCTTGTACATCTTCTGGTAATGACGTTGAAAATCCGTTTACATAAATCTCATTCGTAAACCAACCTTCAGGTTCAATAAACATTTGGTGTCTTTCTTTTGTAGCAAAGCGATCGATTTTATCTTCAATACTAGGACAGTATCTAGGACCAATACTTTGTATCCTACCATTAAACATTGGCGATCTATCAAAACCATCACGTAACAAATCATGTACTTCATTGCTAGTATATGTCATGTGGCAAGAACGCTGTTTTGTTAGAGGTTTTATACTTTGTAAATAAGAGAATTTTAATGGGTTTTTATCTCCAGGTTGTTCAATCATTTTAGAAAAATCTAAAGATCTTGCATCTACTCTTGGTGGAGTTCCTGTTTTCATTCTACCAGATTCAAAACCCATTTTAATCAAATCTTCTGTAATTCCAGTAGATGACTTTTCTCCAGCTCTTCCGCCTCCAAAAGTTTTCTCTCCAATATGAATTAGTCCATTTAAAAAAGTTCCAGCAGTAATAATAACCGTTTGAGATTTAATCTCGATTCCTAAAGTAGTTTTAATACCAACTATTTTTTCTTTTTCAAAAATTAATCCATTTACACTATCTTGATATAAGTCTAAATTATCAATGTTTTCTAATTGCCAACGCCAAGCTTCTGCAAAACGCATTCGATCGCTTTGTGCTCTTGGAGACCACATTGCAGGACCTTTTGACTTATTTAGCATCTTAAATTGTATGGCAGTTTTGTCTGTTATGATTCCACTATAACCACCAAGAGCGTCAATTTCTCTTACAATTTGCCCTTTAGCAATTCCTCCCATAGCAGGATTGCAACTCATCTGTGCTATGTTTTGTAAGCTCATGGTTACCAATAATGTTTTTGCTCCTAAATTTGCAGCAGCAGCAGCAGCTTCGGAACCAGCATGTCCTCCACCAACTACAATTACATCGTATTTTGTTAAAAATATACTCATATTTTATCTTTTGCTAATGTAATATTTATAAAAAAAGGCATTTGTTTCACGTGAAACAAAATACTTAATTTATAAAGTAATAGAAATTCCACTTTTATATTTTTCATAACGAATAGTATATATTTTTTCAGCAACAGCGTCTGGAGCTAATAATAAATTTTCTTTTTTTAATTGTATAAATCGTTCTATTTGTTTAAAGTCAGATTTATTAGATTTACGAATTTTAGTTTGCATTTCGGTATCAATAATACCAGGAATAATACTAAAGATTTCAAAAGTACTATTCTTTTCTTGTTCAATTGCAATGGTTTTTGTTGCTAATGCTAAACCAGCTTTTGTTGCACAGTAGTTTGCCCATCCAAAATAAGGTTTAAGAGCAGCTCCAGAGGAAATATTATAAACAATAGTTTTTGTGTTTTTAAAACGATTTGTTATTATCGAAGTTAAAGCTAAAGGAGCAGTTAAATTCAGTTTTATCGTAGTATCTATGTTTTTAATACTATTGTTTTCGTTTGTTTTAATGTTACCTAAAGTACCAGCATTGTTTATTAGAATAACTTCATTAATTACTTTAATAGATATATGGTTAAATAATTGTTTTTCTAGTTCTTTAAAAAAATCTATTCTCGAAAGATCAAATGCAATTGTAGCGATTAAATTAGGATGCTTAAATGTAGAAGAACTTCTAGAAATTGAAATTACTTGAAATCCATGATTGCAGTAAGTTTTAACAAGAGAAAACCCTAAACCTTTACTACCTCCAGTAATTATTGCTAATTTAACATGCATATTTTCTAATTAAAATTACGTAAAGATAGATAATAATCTTCTTTGGATCTCATTTCTTTTTTATCCTCAATACTTTTGTCTTTGTAACCGCAATAATGCAATATGCCATGAACAATTACACGATGTAATTCCTCAAAAAAAGAAACTTTAAATTTAGAAGCATTTTCTTTTACTCGTTCGATAGAAATAAAAATATCTCCAGAAATAACGCTACCAACAGAGTAATCAAAACTTATAATATCTGTTAAAGTATCGTGATTTAAGTGTTTGATATTCAGTTTTAAAAGATAATCATCATCACAAAAAATATAAGAAACCTCTTCTAGGTTACAATTTTCGTTTGTAATTACCGAAGTTATCCAATTTGTGATTTCTTTTGGATTTTCTAATTCAAAAGAAGTCTCATTGTTATAGTAAATCATCTGATTTATTTTATGCAAAGGTCGTAATTTTTTAATAAAGGAGATGTACTAGTTCTGTTAATACTATTTTAGATTTTAAAAGCGGAATGTATACCTTTGATGTGACGATTTTTTATAGCGTATAAATTTTTATATTTGAATTATGGCAAAAAAGAAGTATGACAACGAATTTAAGGTTATGATAGTAGAGCAATTAAAAACAATTTTTATTGAATAGTAAAGAAATAATCATAAAACAAAATCTCAAAAAGGTGGTTGTAAAGGAGAATTTCGTTAGTTCGAAATTCTCTTTTTAACCCGAATTATTTAATTCCCTAGTTCATCATACTCTTGATACAAATAATCGTGATACGGAAAACGTGTTTTATGAATGGTCTTAACCGCCTCATAGGCAACTTCTTTAAATTGCTCTAAATTATCTTTATTTAATGCAGAAATAAAAATAGCTTGATTGTCCGTCTTATTCATCCAGGTATTTTGCCATTCGTCTAAAGTATAATGAATTTTAGATTTTTTAGTAATTAAATCATCGGCATCAATAGTTTCATGCGTATAAGCATCTATCTTATTAAAAACCATTAAAGTTGGTTTATCATTACACTTAATATCGGTTAAAATAGCGTTAACCGAAGCAATGTGATCTTCAAAGTTTTTGTGAGAAATATCTACAATATGTAGCAATAAATCTGCTTCACGAACCTCATCTAAAGTCGATTTAAAAGACTCTACCAATTGTGTAGGTAATTTCCTAATAAAACCAACAGTATCCGTTAGTAAAAAAGGAATATTTTTAATAACCACTTTTCGAACCGTAGTGTCTAAAGTAGCAAATAGTTTGTTTTCTGCAAAAACATCCGATTTACTAATCACATTCATCAAAGTAGATTTACCAACATTGGTATAACCAACCAAAGCAACACGAACCATTTTGCCACGATTTTTTCGTTGAACGGCCATTTGTTTATCAATGGTTTTTAATTTTTTATTTAGTAAGGTAATTTTATCTCGAATAATACGTCGATCCGTTTCAATTTCTGTTTCTCCAGGACCACGCATACCAATACCACCTTTTTGTTTGTCAAGGTGTGTCCATAAACGAGTTAAACGAGGTAAAAGATATTGACATTGTGCTAATTCTACTTGGGTTTTAGCATAAGAAGTCTGTGCACGTTGTGCAAAAATATCTAGAATTAAATTGGTTCTATCTAAAATTTTAGAGTCCAATACCTTTTCAATATTTCTTCCTTGAGATGGACTTAATTCATCATCAAAAATAATAGTATCAATTAGGTTATCAAGCATATAACTTGCAATTTCATCTAACTTTCCAGAACCAATATAGGTTTTGGTATCTGGTTTACTCATTTTTTGTAAAAAACGTTTTACCACAGTTCCACCAGCAGTGAAAGCTAAAAATTCCAATTCATCTAAATATTCATTAGATTTTTCTAAGTTTTGTTCTTGGGTAATAACACCAACTAAAATTACTTTTTCTAAGGTTTTTTTACGATCTATCATAATACAAAGGTATGCTAAATAGTCGTTTATTACTAAAGCAAAATAAAAAAGATGGTAGAAACTAATTTATAAAAGAAATTTTGTAAATTTCAGTTTCCAAAAATTAGAAACAAATATGACAGAAGAGACAAAGGATATTTATACAATAGCATTTTATAATTTAGAAAATTTATTTGATACTATTGATGATCCAGATACTGCAGACGACGATTTTACACCAGAAGGAAAAAAAAAATGGACACTAAGACGATATAAAAAAAAAGTAAAACGATTAGCAAGAGCAATTGCAACAATTGGAGAAGAAAACACAAAACATCCTCCAGTTATATTAGGAATTGCAGAAGTAGAAAATTACGAAGTTGTATACGATTTAATACAATCTAAATACATAAAAGATTTTAATTACGGTATTGTACATTACGATTCTCCAGATGAAAGAGGAATTGAAGTCGCTTTTTTATACCGAAAAAAATATTTTGAACTTATAGAAAGTAAAGTATACCCATTACATTTTGTAGATAATAATGGAAAAAAAGATTTTACAAGAGATATTCTATGCGTAAAAGGAAACTTAAATGGAGAGTTAATATATTTTATTGTAAATCATTGGTCATCAAGAAGAAGTGGAACTAAAAAATCAGAATACAAACGTATAAAAGCAGCAAATTTAGCACAAGAAATTATTACCGAAATCAAAGAAGAAACACCAAAAGCTAAAATTATTATCATGGGAGATTTTAATGATAATCCAATAAATAAAAGTATAAAGCAAGTTTTAGTAAGTAATCAATTTTACAATCCGATGGAATCACTTTATGATAAAGGAATGGGAACGGCAATACATCAAGGAGAATGGTTTTTATTTGATCAAATTATTTTTTCAAAAAACTTTTTCAAAGACAATACACATACTTTTAGACATGCTAATATTTACAATCAACATTTCTTAAAGGATAAGTTTAATAAAAACGAAGAAAACCCTTATAGAACCTATATTGGTAAATGGTATAAAGGAGGAATAAGTGATCATTTTCCAGTATACATCACTTTAGATTACAATAAAAAAGAGTAAAAAAACAAAAAAGCTAAGAAAAAAACTATGAAAAATCAAGAATTGCTATATGTATTAGCACTTCAAAAAACGGAAGGAATTGGAGATATTAATGCAAAAAAATTAATCCAATTTTGTGGAAGTGCAAAAGCAGTATTCGAAGAAAAACCACAACATTTATTAAAAATAGATGGTGTCGGAGCATACCGATTAAAAGGATTAAGAGATAAGAAAACACTGCAAAAAGCAGAAAAAGAAATTGAATTTATCCATAAAAACAAGGTAAAAGTATGTTCTTTTTTAGAAGAGGACTATCCAGAACATCTAAAACATTGTGTCGACAGTCCAATACTTCTTTTTCAAAAAGGAAAAATCAGTCTAAAACAACAACGAATAATAAGTATTGTTGGAACAAGAAATATTACAAATTACGGAAAGACATTTTTAAAAAGATTGTTTTCAGAAATAGCCAAATACAACCCATTAATAGTGAGCGGATTGGCTTATGGAGTAGATATATTGGCACATCAATTGGCAATAGAGCATAATTTGCAAACAGTGGCAGTATTAGCACATGGTTTAGATAGAGTTTATCCAACAAAGCATCAAAAAGAAGCTATAAAAATGCAAGGAAATGGAGGCTTGTTAACTGATTTTTGGAGTGGAACTAATCCAGATAGAAATAATTTTATAAAACGAAATAGAATAGTGGCAGGAATCTCTAAAGCCACAATTATTATTGAATCTGCAGAAAAGGGAGGGTCTTTAATAACAGCAGATATTGCGAATTCGTATAATCGAGATGTTTTTGCTTTGCCAGGACGAATAACAGATTTATACAGTAAAGGTTGTAATAATTTAATAAAAACAAATAAAGCGGCATTATTACAATCAGGAAAAGATTTGGCATACTTATTAAATTGGGAGCAAACCAAAACAAAAGTAATTCAAAAACAACTATTTGTAGAATTAGGTTCTAATGAAAAAATATTGTATAATTATTTATTAAAAGAAGGGAAACAAACCTTAGATATTATAGCATTACACAATAATTTACCAATATATAAAGTATCTAGTTTGTTGCTAAATTTAGAATTAAAAGGAGTAATTAGACCATTGCACGGAAAACTCTTTGAAGTTATTTGATGCAAATTTTAAACCAAAAAATGTCTAATATATCGTAATTTCTTTGCATAAAAGTCTGTGTTATTTGCGTAAAAAACTATGCTCGTAAACGAGTTTTAATCTCAATGGTGTTTTCCAAAGTTTTATGAACAGGACATTTATTGGCAATTTGTAATAAACGTTGTTTTTGCTCTTCAGTAAGATTTCCTTTAAGTTTAATCTCACGAACAAAGACATCAATTTTTGTATTAGAATCGGAGGAGCAATCCTTAGAATCTTTAGCATGTTGTTTAAAATGTTCTAAATGTACTTTAACTTCACGCAAATCCCATTTTTTTCTGTCGGCATACATTCGTAAGGTAATAGCAGTACATGACCCTAAGCTAGCAAGTAATAATTCGTATGGACTCATACCAGCATCTTTACCACCATATTTTTTAGGTTCATCTACTAAAATAGCATGAGATCTTGCAACAATTTCAGTAGTATATTTTTCTCTACCAACACGTACCACTACGGATTTATCGGTAGATAATTCTTCAGCATCATCTGGATTAACATAACGGTTTGCCCAACTAGAAATTACTTTACCAACATAAAATGAATCTTGTTTATTGGTTAGTAGGTGGTTAGCCCCATCTAATGAAATAAAACTTTTAGGATGATGTGCTGCACTATAAATTTCACGAGCATTTTTAACTTCAACAATTTTATCTTGAGGCGAATGAAATACCAAAATAGGTTTCCGTAAATCTCTTAAAATTTTTGGTAAATTTTTGGTGTGAATATCCTCTAAAAATTGTTTTTTAATAGTAAACTTTCTTCCACCAATATCGAAAGTAGCTTCACCATCTAATTCAATTTCGTCAATATGTTCAGAAAACAAATGTTCTACATGACTTGGACTAGAAGGAGCAGCAATAGTGGCTACGGTTTCGATAGAATTAATAGCATCTGCAGCATAAATTGCAGCAGCACCACCAAGACTGTGACCAATCATTATTTTTGGAGCAGAGTGGTTTTCTGTCAAGTAAATTGCAGCAGAAATCAAATCGTCTACGTTACTAGTAAAATTGGTATCTTCAAATTTCCCCTCACTTTTTCCTAAACCAGTAAAGTCAAAACGCATTACAGCAATTTGGTTTTGTGTTAAAGCTCGAGAAATATTTCGAACAGCAGTAAAATTTTTATTTCCCGTAAAAAAATGCGCAAACAAAGCGTAACTTAAAGGTTTTTTATCGATAGGCAAATCAATTTCTCCAGTTAATATCTGTCCTTGTCTATTTTTAAAAGTTACCTTTTTACTATACATGTTTCTAATTTAGATGGAAAAGATACAAAATATAATGTTCTTTTTTATACAGAGAAAAATCACTCATTAAATCAATTATACCAACCTAAGTTTGCAAAATGCGCCAAAAAACGATGTTATCAATGGTAATTTTTATTGTATTTCAAGGAATTGTTATTGTAATAGGGATGTTAAAAAGTAAAAAATAGTATAAAAAAAAGAGGTTTTCATATCGTATAAACTCATTATAAATAAAAAAAATGATAAATATCATATTATTAAACGTGTAATAAATGTTACCTTTGTTTTTTTAAATTTAAATAAAACTATGAGCGGAATTTTATCTTCATCGCTAGCCAGAAAGTTTGCCATGGCAATCTCTGCTTTATTTTTGATGGTTTTTTTATTACAACATTTTGTAATAAATCTCACATCAATTTTTCCCAATAATGGGAGTACATTTAATGGAATCTCTCATTTTATGGGTACAAATCCATTAATACAATATCTAATACAACCAATATTAATTTTTGGTGTCGTCTTTCACTTTGTAATGGGTTTTGTATTAGAAATAAAAAATAAAAAAGCACAAGGAGTTAAATATTATAAAAATAATGGTGCAGCAAACTCTACTTGGATGAGTAGAAATATGATATACAGCGGTTTGTTTATATTAATTTTTATAATTATACATTTTGTTGATTTTTGGTTTCCAGAAATTAATACAAAATTTATACAAGGAGATTGGACAGGAACACATAAAGGTATAGAAGGGTATCGATACTATCATGAATTGCAAGAGAAATTTTCTGAATTGTGGAGAGTATTATTATATATAATAGGATTTGTATTTCTATCTTTACATTTATTACACGGTTTCAGTTCCGCATTTCAATCGATGGGAGCAAATAACAAATACACTAAAAGCATGAAGACTTTTGGTAAACTATATGCAATAATTATTCCTGTAGGATTTGTTATTATAGCACTTTTTCATTATTTCAATTCGTAAGATATTATGGCAAAATTAGATTCAAAAGTTCCAAAAGGTAATAATATTGCTGATTTATGGACAAACTATAAAGACAAAATTAACTTAGTAAACCCTGCAAATAAACGCAATATAGATATTATTGTTATAGGAACAGGTTTGGCAGGAGGTTCTGCAGCAGCAACACTAGCAGAATTAGGGTATAATGTAAAAGCATTTGCATACCAAGATTCTCCAAGAAGAGCACACTCTATTGCCGCTCAAGGAGGAATTAATGCAGCAAAAAATTACCAAGGAGATGGCGATAGTAATTATCGCCTATTTTACGATACTGTAAAAGGAGGAGATTACCGTTCTAGAGAAGCAAATGTATATCGATTGGCAGAAGTTTCAGGAAATATTATAGACCAATGTGTAGCACAAGGAGTACCTTTTGCACGTGATTATGGAGGATTATTAGATAACCGTTCTTTTGGAGGAGTTTTAGTTTCGAGAACATTTTATGCAAAAGGACAAACAGGACAACAATTGTTATTAGGAGCATACTCTGCAATGAATAGACAAATAGCTCGTGGAAAAATTACCATGCACAATCGCCATGAAATGTTAGATGTTGTTCTTGTTGATGGAAAAGCAAGAGGAATTATAGCGCGTAATTTACTAACAGGAGAAATAGAAAGACATTCTGCACATGCAGTAGTTGTCGCTTCTGGAGGTTATGGAAATGTTTATTTCTTATCAACAAATGCTATGGGTTCAAACGCAACAGCAGCTTGGAAAATTCATAAAAAAGGAGCGTTTTTTGCGAATCCATGTTATACACAAATACATCCAACCTGTATTCCAAGAAGTGGAGATTATCAATCTAAATTAACATTAATGTCCGAATCGTTGCGTAACGATGGACGAATTTGGGTTCCAAAAAATATGGACGATGTAATGGCAATTCGTGAAGGAAAACTAAAACCAACAGAAATTACCGAAGAAAATAGAGATTATTATTTAGAAAGACGCTATCCTGCATTTGGAAATTTAGTGCCAAGAGACGTTGCAAGTAGAGCAGCAAAAGAACGTTGTGATGCTGGTTACGGAGTAAATAAAACAGGAGAAGCCGTTTATTTAGATTTTAAATCGGCAATTGACCGTTATGGTAAAGAACAAGCATTATTACATGGAGATAAAAACCCATCAGAAAGTAAAATATTAGAGTTAGGAGAAGCAGTAATTGAAGAAAAATATGGAAACTTATTCCAGATGTATGAAAAAATTGTTGCCGAAAACCCATACAAAACACCAATGATGATTTATCCCGCAACACACTATACGATGGGAGGCGTTTGGGTAGATTATAATTTAATGACTACGATTCCAGGATTGTATTGTATTGGAGAAGCGAATTTCTCAGATCATGGCGCAAATAGACTCGGAGCATCTGCATTAATGCAAGGATTGGCAGATGGTTATTTTGTATTACCATATACGATAGGAGATTATTTATCAGACGAAATTCGTACAGGAGAAATCCCAACAAATACAAAAGAATTTGAAGAAGCAGAAAATGCAGTAAAAGAACGTTTGGATTTCTTTATTAATAACAAAGGAACGCATTCTGTGGATTATTATCACAAAAAATTAGGCGTTGTAATGTGGAATAAAGTCGGAATGGCAAGAAATGAAAAACATTTAAAAGAAGCTATTGCCGAAATTAAGGAAATACGAGAAGATTTTTGGAAAAATGTAAAAGTAACAGGAAGTTTAAATGAATTCAATCAAGAGTTAGAAAAAGCAGGAAGAGTAGCAGATTTCTTAGAATTAGGAGAGTTATTTGCTTTAGATGCATTGAATCGTAAAGAATCTTGTGGAGGACACTTTAGAGAAGAGTCTGTAGAGCAAGATGGAGCTCAAAAAGGAGAAGCATTACGTGACGATAAAAATTATAAATATGTTGCTGCTTGGGAGTACAAAGGAGAGCCTAGCGATGCTGTTTTGCATAAAGAAGAATTAGAATTTAACGATATTGAGTTGAAGACTAGGAGTTATAAATAGTATTGAGTTTATTTGTATTTTACAAAAACTCAAAAATATAAAATGAAAGAAACATTAATCATAAAAAACTTTGGTCCAATTAAGTCTATTGAATTAGATTTAAGAAAGATTAATGTACTTATTGGTGAGCAAGCAACAGGTAAGAGTACGATTGCTAAAGTTTTGGCTGTTTGTAGATATTTTTCTTATATTGTTGATTATAGAAGAGAAGAAGTAGATAAACAAGGTGAGTTTGATATTAATATACAATTTTTTGAAGGATTAAGAAATTGGGATATTGATAGCTATTTAACTGAAAAATCTGAAATAATATATGAGAATTCTTTATATAAATTTGAATATAAAAATGTATCAAAAGAAGTTGACTATACAAGAATAAATCCAATATCTATTCCTAATGATTTTTCTAAACTATTAACACAATTAAAGGATTTAAAAAAAGATGAATTAAAAGGTAATCGAGATGATTTATTTGCAATTTTAGATTGGACTCCAAATGAAAATTTTTACAGATTAAATGTAAAAAAAATAATGGATAATCCATTATTTATTCCAGCCGAAAGAGTTGCTCAAACTTTATCAGGAAAAAATGCTTTAGTATCAAATGCGATACAAGATGAACTCTTTAAAATAAATAAAATTGTAAGAACTCATAAAAATGAAATACTAATTGAACCTTTATCAATAACCTATAAAAACACAAATAGTATAGGCTATGTTAAAAAAAATAATGAAGAGAGTTTCTACACTCTGCACAATGGAGCGAGTGGATATCAATCTGCTATTCCTATAGTTTTAGCTGTAAAATATTATAATGAAGTAGAGAAAAGGAAAAGAACCTTTATTATCGAAGAACCAGAAATAAACCTTTTTCCAAGTGCACAAAAAAAGTTAATGGCGTTTTTTATTAAAAATGTGAATGAAAATGGACATTCATTTATCATTCCGACACATTCTCCATATTTTTTATCAGCAATAAATGATTATTTATTAGCGTATAAAAAAGGACAAATAAACGAAAAAGAAACAAACGAAATAATTAAAAAAGAATATTGGTTAAATATTGAAGATGTTAGTTGTTACCAATTAAAAAACGGAAAAGCATATCCAATTATAGATAAAAAATCTGGTCTGATAAGTGATAATATTATTGATGATGTTTCGGATGATATGAATGATGAATTTGAAAACTTATTAGACATTAGATGATTAAAAAATTAGATACAAAATGTCATTATCCTTTAAAAAAAGGAAATTATTATGTCTATGATGACGATATAAATAACAAACCATTATTTTGTAATGAAGATGAAAATTGGAATTTAAAGATTATAAATAAATCGAATATCAATGTTGATTTTTTTCAAAATGATAATTGTTTAATGACTGATAACAATTTAAAAAAATGTGATTGGATTCTCATTTTTAAAGATGAATTTCACTTTATTGAAGCAAAAGATGTAAAAACGAAACAAAGAAGTAAAGCAAGGAAAAATGCAGATAAAAAATTTGAAATAACAATTCCTTATTTTACTAAATTACATCCAGAAATAATAAAAATGAAAAAACACGTTGTTTTAAATTTTAAGAGTAACTCAAATATTACAAGAGCAGCAGATAAAGCAAAGCAAAGTTATTATAGCGAAACTTATAATGCTAAATATAAAGAAACAAACAAATTAAATTTTAACTAAAATGAATTTAACGTTAAAAATTTGGAGACAAAAAGATGTAAACGACAAAGGTAAAATGGTCGATTATAAAGTTACGGATATTTCAGAACACATGTCATTTTTAGAAATGATGGACGTTTTAAACGAACAATTGGTAGCTAAAGATGAAGAACCAGTTGCATTCGATCACGATTGTCGAGAAGGAATCTGTGGTATGTGTTCCATGTATATTAATGGAGAAGCACATGGCCCAGATCGTGAAATTACCACATGTCAGTTACACATGCGCAGTTTTAAAGATGGAGATACCATTACCATAGAACCTTTTAGAGCAGGAGCATTTCCAGTAATTAAAGATTTGGTGGTAGATAGAATGGCTTTTGAGCGTATACAACAAGCAGGAGGTTTTATATCTGTAAATACTTCTGGAAATACACAAGATGCAAATGCAATACCAATTTCTAAACATGCAGCAGACCAAGCGATGGATGCAGCAACTTGTATAGGTTGTGGTGCTTGTGTAGCAACTTGTAAAAATTCTAGTGCTATGTTATTTGTATCCGCAAAAGTATCGCAATATGCATTATTACCACAAGGACAAGTTGAGGCAGCAGATCGCGTTTTAAATATGGTAAAACAAATGGATGCTGAAGGTTTTGGTAACTGTACCAATACAGGTGCTTGTGAAATAGAATGTCCGAAAGGAATTTCTTTAGAAAATATTGCAAGAATGAATCGAGAATTCTTAAAAGCGAGTTTATAGTATTGTTTTTTTTAAATCTTTATAATCTCCTTTGGGAGTGGAATTAAAATTGAGTTTTAAATAGTTTGTTGGTTTTTTTTCAGAAATGGCAATACCATCTTTTTTAGTAGCTGTTGTGCAGCTTAGTGTAAAAAGAATAAGTAAAAAATAAAATGTTTTGATAATTTAAAAGATTTTATTTTTTACTTATTATTAAACTTCTGTTTAAAAGGATATTGTTTTTACTATTATCCAATTAAAATAAGCCTTTTAGAACAGTCTTGTATTTTTATTTTAAAACCATTGTGACCAAGGAATTCTAGACAGTATAAAAACAAGAGCTAAACCATACCAAATTAATATGGTTTTAAATTTAGCAGCATCTGTTGTTTTCTTTTTATGTTTAGAGAACCCAATAGTTATAAAAACAATAGCTAAAATCATCATTATTGGATGTTCAACGGTTAATAAACGTTGTGCGCTATCTTTCATCGTTGCGCCCATTCCATTTGCTTTAAGCGCTTTATATGCTGGAGACATAAAGTACCAACCTAGACCTATTAAAAGTTGTATGTGCGAAACAATAAGTGTAAATAAAGCCAATCGTAAGTCCTTGTCTTTATATTCTTTTTTAGCGTTTAATAATGCATTAATTACCGTAAATAATAAGAGAGCAACAGCTAAATATGCCCAATACGAATGAATCATTTTCATCATAATATAATAATTTAGTTAGAATTGATTTGGTAAAGGTACATAATTGTAAAGTTGTATGATATATTTATCACAAAAAAAGACTGCCTTTTCAGACAGTCTTTAGTAATTAATTTTTGGTTAATTTTAGAAATTAAAACTTAAAGTTGCATTCCAAGTTCTACCAAATCCTAAGTAAACTCTATTTTTAGTATTTACTCCTTTAAAAGTGGTATCATTACCTCTTTCTCCAGGGCGGTAATTTGTTGCAGACTCAGAAATATACAATTTGTCTGTTACGTTATTCGCATTAACTCTTAATTTAATAGAATTTTTATTGTTTTTAAATCTATATTTATAAGAGATACCTACATCAGTTAATGAGTAACCAGGTAATTTTAAAGATTCTTTATCATCAGAAGTAAAATCACCAGCATCTAGTTGTGCATAAAGATTTCCTGCATAACGTTGGCTTATATCAAATTTTAATCCTTCTAGGATCTCGTAAGTCATACCCAATCTTCCTGTAACATGTGCAGCATCACCAACTTTTTTACCATCTAAGAATAGTTTTTCGACTTTTGGTGCCGTTTCTCCAGCTTCAATAATTGGGTTATTATCTTCATCAAAAAATGTTGCAGTTACATTGTTTTTATATTCCCAATTACCAAAAGATAACATTCCTTCAAATTTTAATTTATCGAAACGCATGCTTCCTTCAAACTCTATACCTGAGTGTACTTGTTCTACACCAACTAAATTTGCTAAACCATTAGTATCATCATTACCATCACCATCAGTGTCAAAGCTGCCTCTAGCTGTTAAGAATCTATCTTTCCATGAAGTTCTATATAAATTGGCATTAAATTTATAATTTGCTGTTTTATATCCATAACCTACTTCTATACCAAATATTTTTTCATTGGTTAAATGTGGGTTTACAGTATTGTCTCTAAAACTTGTATATACAGCATTAAATAAAGGTTGTTTTTCGTAAATACCAGTATTAAAGAATACATTATGTTTTTCATTAAGGTTGTAGTTTAATCCACCTTTTACGTTAAAACCATTTAAGGTTTGCCAATCTGAAGTTTGTGGCTCATCCACACCATCACCATCCACATCGTTTGGTAAATTAAAATAATCTGTTCTTTGAAACCCTTGATTAGAAACTCCAAATTGAACAAAAGTAGATAAAGCTTCTGTTTTGTATTCTACTTGTCCAAAAGCACCTAACCATCTTACATTACCATCGTTATAATATTCTATTTTTTGTTGGTCTGTAATATTATCCCAAGGATTCCAGCTTGCTGTTGGTTCTTCGAAATTTGTAATATCTCTATTTGGATTATTACGATCTCTATCATCGGTATATCCATCAGCTCCTAATACATCGTTTACTACCCTGTAATGGATTCCTTTATATGTTCTTGCATCAATACCTACATCCCAACTAAAATTATCGGTAGCATCGTTATGAAAATTAGCAATAACTCCATACCAGTTATGCGAATTCATAGACATTCTTCTTGAAAACCCATTTCCATTATCATTAATAAACTTACCATCTCCATTTGCAACTCTATCTGCTCCAAAATCAGCAACAGTTCCACCAGCATTCCAAGCAGCAATATCATCAAAACGTATTTGACCTGCATCATTTCTAAACTGACCATAAAAATCTCTACCTCCATTAATTTTTCCAATTGGACCAGTTCCACCACCACGTCCCCAAGAACCGTAAAGTACTGTAGAAACTTTAGATTTTTCTGTAACATTAAAATCCCAGTTTAATGACATTACTGGTTTGTGGTAAAAGTTTCTTCTCCATGTATAAACCTCTCCATTCAAATATCCCCATTGTGGATTGTATTTTCTGTTTGGTTCATCTGCCGTTCCTCCATACTGAATGTAATTATCCAATTCTGTAGCTCTACTATGTTGGTTGTGCCATTGAGGTGCTCCAGTGAATGTAAACATTAACTTATTTTTATCGTTAAATTTATATCCAAGACCAATAAAGTAATTACTTCCTTCAAATTGAGTTCCATCAATATAACCATCTCCTGTAGTTCTACTAAATAATATAGAAGCAGAAAGACCACTTTTTAATAAACCTGTAGAATACGAAGCTACGTATTTTTGATAACCATCGTTACCCATACCAACTCTAACAGAACCGCCTTGTTTTTTATCGCTTGTGCTTGTAATAACGTTTATTGTACCTCCAATAGATGATATTGCTAATTTAGAAGACCCTAAACCACGTTGTACTTGCATTGCGCTAGTTACATCCGATAAACCAGCCCAGTTAGACCAGTAAACCCATCCATTTTCCATATCATTAACAGGCATACCGTTAATCATAACAGCTACGTTTCTTTGGTTAAATCCACGAATATTAATTCTTGCATCACCAAATCCACCTCCTTGCTTTGTAGCATATACAGATGGTGTTGAGGCTAAAATTTCAGGAAATTCTTGAGATCCTAATTTGTCTTGAATTTCTACTGCTTTTATAGTAGATACTGCTACTGGTGTTTGTCTGTCTTTTGCAACGTCAATAACTCCAGAGATTACAATTTCTCCTAAACTTTCGCCATCGCTTTGTAACGTAATGTTTAGTTTGTCTCCCGCTTTAAAAGGGACTGTTTTTGTAGTAAAACCAATATAAGAAACTACTAAAACACCTGCTTTGGTATTGTTTATCTTAAAGTTTCCATCAAAATCAGTCGTAGTACCTTTATCGGTACCTTTAACCATTACATTTACATCCGCTAATGGTCCCATCTCGTCAGATACTGTTCCAGAAACTTGTGCTAGGACAGTTGCTGATGCAAATAAAAGCACAACAACTAACCATAAATTTGAAATTTTTTTCATTTTAATTGAATTGAAATTAGTTTAAATTAATATTGTTCAAAATTAGTTACATTTTAAATTTCTAATGTAAATTTTAGGTTAACATTTTAATTTAAAATAGTATTGCAAAAATAGCGAAAAAGGAGGTTGTTATGATTAAGCTTTATAACAAATATTAACAAGTTTTTAACATTTTAGAAGCCAGTTCTTTACCTAACTCCACCCCAAATTGGTCAAAGCTATAAATATTCCATATTATGCCTTGTGTAAAAGTCTTTTGTTCGTAATAGGCAATTAACATCCCTAAATTTTTAGGGTTTAGGTTTTTAATTAAAATAGAAGTGGAAGGTTTATTTCCTTCAAAAATTTTAAATGGTAATAAAGAATTAATGTTATCCATTTTTCCACTAGTTTTTAATTCTAAATGTACTGTGTCTTTTGTTTTTCCATAAGCGAGTGCATCGGATTGTGCATGATAATTTGCCATTAATTTTTGATGATGTTCTTTGTTTTTATACAACGATTTTTTAAATCCGATAAATTCTACGGGTATTAATTTAGTACCTTGATGTATTAATTGCATAAAGGCATGTTGCATATTTGTTCCTGTACTTCCCCAAATAATATTTCCTGTTTGATACTTAATTTTTTTTCCAGCTCTATCAATGCTTTTTCCATTACTCTCCATAGAAAGTTGTTGTAAAAAAGGAGGTAAATTTTCTAAGTATTGTGAATATGGTAAGATAACTTCTGTTTCAGAAAGGTAAAAATTATTATACCAAATACTTAGCAATGCTGCTATTACTGGAATATTTTTTTCAAAGGACGTTTCTTTAAAGTGTGTATCCATTTCATAAGCACCGAGTAATAATTGTTCAAAATTAGGAAATCCAATACTAAGCGAAATGGACAAACCTACTGCGCTCCATAGAGAAAATCGTCCACCAACCCAGTTCCACATCGTAAAAATATTATTTTTATCGATACCAAAATCTTTTACTTTTTTTAGGTTTGTTGAAACGGCAACAAAATTGTATTTTATATCTTTTTTTGTTGCACCATTATTTAAAAACCATTGTTGTATTGTGGTTGCATTGGTTAATGTTTCTTGTGTTGTAAAAGTTTTAGAAACAATAACGAATAGCGTAGTTTCTGGATTTATTTTTTTTAAAACTTCCTGTACATAATCGCCATCTATATTAGAAATAAAATGTGTATTCAAATGATTTTTATAGAATTGTAGTGATTCTACTACCATTTTTGGACCTAAATCGGAACCTCCAATACCAATATTTACAACATCTGTAAAAGCTTTACCTGTAAATCCTTTTTGTGTTCCTGAAATTACAGCTTGGCTAAAATTTTGTATTTTAGTTAAGCTATTTTTAATTTCTGGCATTACATCTTTACCATCTAGTACAATTGGTGCTTTCGAGAAATTACGTAATGCAGTGTGTAATACTGCTCTATTTTCGGTTTCGTTAATTTTTTTTCCCGAAAACTGTTTGCTTATTGCATCTTTTAATTCACACTCATTTGCTAAATTAGTAAGTAAACCTATTGTTTTTTTAGAGATTAAATTTTTTGAATAATCAAATTCAAATTCATTAAATTTTATTGTTAAATCGTTTTTTCTATTGGTGTTTTGAAATGCTTTTTTTAATGAAAACGATTTCATTTCAGAAAAGTGCTTTGTTAATTCTTTCCAAGATTTTGTAGTGGTTGGGTTTCTTTTTATTAAAGCCATTTTTTGAGTTTCTGTTAAGACGGAAAAGAGTCTATGTTAGTTCCTGTTTCTATATTAATTTCTTTTTTAGGATATGGAATGCGATCTAATTCTTGTTTAAAAGATTGTATATATTCAAAATATAGAGGTTTTATTTCTTCTTTCATTGGATCTGCGGCAGGTAATTTTTGTCTAAAAGGATCTACTTGTTGTCCGTTTTTCCAAAAGCGATAACACACATGTGGTCCTCCAGTACTACCAGTCATGCCAATCCATCCAATAACATCTCCTTGTTTTACAAAATCGCCTACTTTTACTTTGCGTTTTTTCATGTGTAAGTATTGCGTAGAATAGGTGCCATTGTGTTTTATCTTTACATAATTTCCATTTCCGCCTCTATATTCCGATTTTACTACTGTTCCGTTTGCTGTCGAAATAATTGGCGTTCCTATTGGCGAAGGAAAATCGGTTCCACGATGTGCTTTTATTCTATAATTATAATGTTTTATTCTTCGTCTTAAATTATATCTTGAAGAAACTCTGCTACTAAATTTTAATGGTGCTTTTAAAAATGTCCGTCTTAAATTATTAGAGGCTTCATCGTAATATTCCGAAATGTTTTTTGTAGAATCTACAACATATCTAAATGCGTAGAATGGTTTTTTGCTATGTTCAAAATAGGATGCTTTTATATTACCAATTCCAACAGAAATAGTATCGTTTATAAACCGTTCTTCATAAATTACTTTAAATTTATCTCCTTTTTGGAGATGGTAAAAATCTATCGTCCATGCATAAACATCGGATAATGCATACGTAACACTGTAATTTATACCTAATTTATCAATTGCATTAGATAGCGATGAGGTAATTTCTCCAGAAACTTTCTTCACTATAGTTTTTACTTTTTTTCTTCCTATATGCGAATGTATAGAGTCTTTAAAATCTAATACCACATATTCTACTTTGTTTGGTTGATATATAAAAACTTGTGCTTTTTCTGTAGAGTCTTTTTTTGTAAGTATTGTGTATGGTTTGCCTACTCGTAATTGACTTGCAATATTAAAGGTGTTTTTTGTTTCGGTTACAATTTTATTAATTAATGTACCTTCTACATGGTTTTTATCTAGTAAATACCCAAAAGTTTCATTCTTTTTAACGGTATCTTTAATTACAATATAATCGTTAAGAATATATCCAAACTCTGTGATTATTGCAGGTTTTTCGATAATAGCAGGAACAGGATCTACTTTTTTCTCCTCTTTTTTACAAGAAAAAAATAAAATTAAAAAGGATAGATAAAAATAGTTTTTCACGATTTGGTTATTTATATAAAATAACGACAAAAGTACTATTTATTTTATATGGAATTGAAAAGTAGTTTTTTAAATTCTTGTTAAAAAACTAAAAACAGAAAAATGTGTTTTTAGTTTTTTACTCTAGCAAGACCATTTGCCAAGCCCGAAATTTTATAAATATCTGCACGTAATGATCCAACAGATAAAGATGCTTTTATTCGTAATGGAATTTTATTTTTATCATCACTAACCCAAATAGTAACACTTTCTTTTTCCTTAAAAACACGTCCCGAAGCTACTAAAGGTCTAAATTTTACCGTTTTTATTTTACCATATTTCGTGTTAATTGTTTCTCTGCCTAAAAAACGCAATTTCATATTCATCGTTTCTTGATCTAAAAATATAGGCAAATTAATTTCATCTCCTATTTTAAAACCACTAATATCTTGGTTTCTCATATAGTACAACGACGAAAGTAAATCGTGAACATTCTCTTTTATAGTAAAGGTTTCTTTTTTATTTTTTTCTTTATCCTTAACAATAGCTTTATTCTTTGTTCTATCAAATAATATTTCTTTGTCTTTAGTATAACCACCTTCGTTAATTTGTCTAATAAAATGATATGGTAATAAAGAATCTTTATAAAAATAAGTTTCGTAGTTATCTCGAACTTTAAAAAACAAATTAACCATGCCTGTTGTTTTTCCTTTTCCGATAACATGAAAAGCTTCTTTACCATTATTGGTCGTTTTTTTAACATCCATTGTAGCATAACCAGCAGTTAAAAAATTACTATAACTCAAGCGGTATTTTAAATGCTCTCCATCTTTAAAAGCACCTCTTTTTTCTTGTGAAATTACACTAAACGAAAGGATAAAACTAAGTATGTAAATTAAAATTTTCATCTGATTTGGTATTTATTAAACTAGTAAAATCAAATATTGTTCCAAAATAATATGGAAATCTCAAATGTACTAAAAAATGAAATGAGTTTTATTACTAAAATGTTAAAAAGTGTGCTTCGTTTTTTTTACATTTGAACGATGGAAGATTTTATTTTTTATACCAAACAAGGGTTTTTTCATGTATTGGATGTAAATGCATTAGATCACGTGTTGTTTTTTATTGCACTTACTGTTATATTTGGATTTAAAAACTGGAAAAAAGCCCTTTTATTAATTACTTTTTTTACGATTGGTCATAGTGCCACTTTTGCACTTTCTGCCTACGACTATTTAAGCGTAGATGTCGATTTGGTCGAATTTTTAATTCCGATTACAATTTTAATTCCCTTATTAATAAATAGTTATAATGCCATTAAAGAAAAAGAAATGCAACAAAACAATCTAAATATTTATTTTGCTTTTTTCTTTGGATTGATTCATGGTTTGGGTTTTTCTAATTATTTTAAAATGTTACTCGATAAAAGCGATGATAAATTAATACCGTTATTAGAATTTGCTTTAGGAATTGAATTTGCCCAAATAATCATCGTTTTATTAGTTCTTATTTTTGGACATATTTTTCAATCCCTATTCCATTTAAAAAAACGAATTTGGATTCTTATAATTTCAATCCTTATTTTATTTTATATAATTCCGATGGTAATAGAAAGAATACCATAATTTGAGTTAAACTTTGGTAAGAATTTAACACAACTTTTATTTTTTCTCATTACTTTTGAATCTTAATCATTTTATTTATTGTGAAAAAACAAGAAAAATACGATAAAACCTATTTAAAAATGGCGAGTGAATGGTCTAAATTATCGCATTGTAAACGTAAAAAAGTAGGAGCTTTGGTCGTTAAAGATCGTATGATTATTTCGGATGGTTATAATGGAACACCTTCCGATTTTGACAATTGTTGCGAAGATGAAAATGGAGAAACCAAATGGCATGTGTTACATGCAGAAGCAAATGCAATTTTAAAAGTAGCATCCTCTACACAATCTTGTAAAGGAGCTACTTTATACATCACACTCTCGCCATGTAAACAATGTAGTAAATTAATACATCAGGCAGGATTTACTCGATTGGTTTATGCAGAAAAATACAAGGATACTTCAGGATTAGAATTTTTAGAAAAAACAGCTATTAAACTAGTATATTTACCAATTTAGATATTAAATAATGAATGCAGAAAAAATACTAAAACAGTTACTTTTAGCAGGAGCAATATATTTTTGTGCTGTTGGAATTGTTCATTTTTTAGGAATAAAAATTCCGATGCTATATGTATATTACGATGTAGAATCGACGATGTATCAAGATCGTATTATTTCTGTATTAAGTTTGTTGTTTTCTGTGTTTTTGTTTGCAGGATTTAAGTTGTCGGATACAGAGATTATAAAATATATTGTATTTGGAGGAACAATTGCCATTATTGGTTTAGCATTAAATAATTTTTTAACAAGAATAGCGTTTAGAGATAATCTTGTTTATTGGATTGAAATAGGTTTATTAGGATTATATATTGTAGTAGTAGCCTTTTTTTATCAAAAATTACAGAAAAATAAATGAAAATAAATAAAATATATATACCGCTTTTTCTTTCCATTGCAATTGCAATAGGAATTTTTATAGGAAGTAATTTAGATTATTCCAATCAAACAGCAATGCTTTTTGGAAATAGTCCACAAGAAGCAAAAATAAAACGATTGATTGATTTTATTGAATACGACTATGTAGATAGTGTTAATACAGATAGTTTATTAGATGGAACAATAAAAAATATTGTAGCAAAATTAGATCCACACTCTGTTTATATACCAGCAAAAGACCACATTAGAATCGATGAAAAAATGAATGGTAAATTTGTTGGAATTGGCATTCAGTTTCGAATGTATAGAGATTCTTTAACCGTTATTAAAACAATAAAAAACGGTCCTAGTGAAATTGCAGGAATTAAAGCAGGAGACCGAATATTAATTGCAAACAAAGATACTATTTATGGAAAAGAAATGAACTCGGATAGTATTGTAAGCCATTTAAAAGGAAAAGCAAATACAAATGTTAATTTGTTAATTTATAGAAAAAGTGAAGATAAATTTTTTAACTTAAATGTAATACGAGGAGATATTCCAATAAAAAGTATTGATGTTTCGTACATGATAAATGAAGAGTTAGGATATATTAAAATGAATAGCTTTATTGCAACATCACATAAAGAATTTGTTACAGAGTTAACAAAATTAAAAGCAAATGGCATGCAAAAAATGATTTTAGATTTGCGTGGAAATCCAGGTGGTTTTATAGGAGTTACTACCGATATTATAGACGAATTTTTAGGTCATGATAAACTTATGGTCTTTACAAAAGATAAAAAAGGGAAAATCGAAAAAACATTTGCAACCTCAAAAGGAGCATTTGAAAAAGGGAAAATATATGTGTTAATAGATGAAAATTCAGCATCAGCAAGCGAAATTTTAGCAGGAGCTTTACAAGATAATGATAAAGGGATTATCGTTGGTCGTCGGTCTTTTGGAAAAGGTTTGGTACAACAAGACATGAAACTTGGCGATGGCTCTTCAGTACGATTAACAACAGCAAGATATTATACGCCAACAGGACGATCTATTCAAAAACCATACAAACTCAATCATAAAAAAGAATATTATAACGACGATTTTAATAAGCGTTTTTTATCTGGAGAGCTTACAAGTAAAGATAGTATTCACGTAATTGATAGTTTAAAGTTTATTACACCAAAAGGTAAAATAGTATATGGAGGTGGCGGAATTACGCCAGATGTTTTTGTAGGAATAGACACCACAAGTGTTTTTAGCAATTACCATTTTAGAATAATGAATCGTTTTGTGTTTAGCTATATTGATTTACACAGAAAAGAATTCGATAATTTAAACCTAGAATCCTTTTTAGAAAATTTTGATGAAGAAGAGGTAATTTACAAATTATTTGTAGCAGATATAGATAAAAAGTATTACAAAAATGAAAAAAGTATCCAAATGATTAAGTTCTATTTAAAAGCAAATTTCGCACAAGAATTATTTGACGATGAAGGGTTTCGTCGCGTTATTAATACCGATGATAAAATGATTCAAAAAGTATTAGAGTTAGAAAGACATCCAACCAGTGAATTTAAAGATTAACAGCAAATATTTTACTTAATATTATATACTATCATGTACCATTGCAGGATTTCCATCATTCCAATCCGTTAAAATATCCGTAGCAATGTGCGCACCACTACCAGCGGCAATTGCAAATTGGCTACGCCAACCAGCTAAAACACCAGCAACATAAATACCGTCTGTAACTTTATGTTCTATATTTTTTAATTGAATACGCTCTTTTTTTATAGGTAATTTTCCATGAGGTTCTATGTATTGTTTTAAACCTTCAATAGCAAATAAATTTGATGGACCAACAGCAACAACAATAGTTTTGGCTTCGTATGTGTTTTTATTGGTTGTAATGATAAAGTACCCTTTTTTATCTTCTACCTTAGTTACTTTTTCTTTTTCAATTTGTGTAACATGCGGATAGGATTCGGCAAGTTGTTTTTTACCACTTTCTAAAATTTCTTTTCCAGTAGTTCCTGCTTTTAAACCAAGTACATTGTTAAATAAACCATTTGCTAAAGCAGAAGCCTTTTGATGCATTATAACACCTATTTTTTTATCCGTAACAAATGCTTTATTTTTTGCAGAACCTAATACCAAAGCACAAGACATTCCAGCAGCGCCACCACCAATTATTAATACGTCAAAATTCATTTTATTCTTTTTAGTTAGTATGGCAAAGGTACTATTATTGTACAATTATTTTGTAACTCTTGTTTCATACCAATTCAATTTCAAAATACGCTAAATAGATTTGAAATTGAATTGGTATAACAAAACTGTTTTGTATAAAAAGCATAAAAAGAAGAATAGTACTATAAAAAAACAATTAGATTTGCAGATCTAAGATTTATTTTTTACCTAAAAGAATTAAATTTTATCAAAAAAATTGAAAAACAAACAAATAAAAGTATAAAAAGGTGGTTTTATACCTTATTTGAATAATAATACAAAACGTAAATATTATGAAAAAAATAATTTTATTATTATTAATTGTAGCAACAATTAGTGCATGTCATAAAGACGATGATAATGACGAAACATTACCACCTGCAACACAAACAGGTGCAGGTACTTTTGCCTGTAAAATAAACGGACAGTCATTTATTGATACCAGCGGCGGATATTTTAACTGTTATTACCAACTAATTGACGGGGAGTACTTTTTTGGAATTGGCGGAAATGATAGGGATTTAAGACCTTGGAGTATTTTTATTCAAACCAATGCTAAATCAATTATACAAGGAGAAACAGATCCATTATTAGAGAATATAACCAATAATGCCACTGGTGGTGGTGGATTTCCAGAGACTCTGGAAACAATATATACAAATCAACAATACACAGGAGAACTAACGATAACGAAATTAGATTTTACCAATCACATTGTATCTGGTACGTTTTGGTTTAATATTAAACACCCAACAACAGGGGCAACCATAGAAATACGAGAGGGTCGATTCGATACCTTATTTACACAATAAAAAAAACCGTTTTTTACAAAAAAAATTAAAAACAACAACATATACTATGTAAAAACAAGTTATCTTTGCCCTCTGAAATTTAAACTTTTACCATCATTAAAAATTAAATTTTACTAAAAAAATTGAAAACTACTAAAAAAATAACACCATGAAAAAACTAATATTATTTACATTATTATTTACATCGTTACTCTCTTGTTGCGATAAAGATGATAATGAGGCTAACGAAGTATTACCACCTGCAACACAAACAGGCGCAGGTACTTTTGCCTGTAAAATAAACGGACAGTCATTTATTGATACTAGTGGCGGATATTTTAACTGCTTTTACCAACTAATTGATGGTGAATACTTCTTTGGAATACAAGGGAAAGATAAAGATAAAAATATGAGAACAATAGCTTTATCAACTACTGCAAAATCAATATCTGAAGGAGAAACTTTACAATTATTAAAAAATATAAATGGTAATGCTTGGGGGGGAGGGAGATTTGACACAAATACAACAGGCGGTGATGCTTCATATACAAATCAACAATATACAGGAGAACTAACGATAACGAAATTAGATTTTACCAATCACATTGTATCTGGTACGTTTTGGTTTAATATTAAACACCCAACAACAGGGGCAACCATAGAAATACGAGAGGGGCGCTTTGACACCTTATTTACACAATAAAAAAAACCGTTTTTTACAAAAAAAATTAAAAACAACAACATATACTATGTAAAAATAAGTTATCTTTATCGTCTGAAATTGAAACTTTTACCATCATTAAAAGATGAATTTCACTAAAAAAAATTGAAAAACTACTAAAAAAATAACCTCATGAAAAAACTAATATTATTTACATTATTATTTACATCATTACTCTCTTGTTGTGATAAAGATGATAATGATGTTAACGAGGTATTACCACCTGCAACACAAACAGGTGCGGGTACTTTTGCCTGTAAAATAAACGGACAGTCATTTATTGATACTAGTGGTGGATATTTTAACTGCTTTTACCAACTAGTTGATGGTAAATACTTTTTTGGAATCCAAGGAAATGATGAAGATTATGCTAATACAAACACTCCATGGAGTATTTCCTTAGGGACTACTAAAAAAACTATTAGTGAGAATGAAGTTTTACCATTATTAGAAATTATTGATGGGAATACATCAGGTGGCGGTATATTTTCTTTTTCTAATACAGATAATCAATCATCATCAACATCATCACAATACACAGGAGAATTAACGATAACAAAATTAGATTTTACAAATCACATTGTATCTGGTACATTTTGGTTTAATATAAAACACCCAACAACAGGAGCAACCGTAGAAATACGAGAGGGTCGATTCGATACCTTATTTACACAATAAAAAAAACCGTTTTGCACAAAAAAAATACTTAATTCAATAAAAAAATAAGTTATCTTTATCGTCTGAAATTTAAACTTTTACCATCATTAAAAGATGAATTCCACTAAAAAAAATTGAAAAACTACTAAAAAAATAATACTCATGAAAAAACTAATCTTATTTACACTATTATTTACATCGCTACTCTCTTGTTGTGATAAAGATGATAATGATGTTAACGAAGTATTGCCACCTGCAACACAAACAGGTGTAGGTACTTTTGCTTGTAAAGTAAACGGACAGCCATTTATTGATACTAGCGGCGGATATTTTAACTGCTATTACCAACTCATTGAGGGTAAATATCATTTTGGAATTGGTGGTAGTGATAAAGTACAATCTTTGATTAGTATCGTTTTAGAAACAAAAAAGAAACAAATATTTGAAAATAATACATATCCTTTACTAAAAAATATTGATGGTAATGCTTGGGCAGGCAGTAGCTTTAACCCAAGTAGTAATTCTCAAACATTTGCTACTACTGATGAAAATTATACAGGAGAACTAACGATAACGAAACTAGATTTTACAAATCACATTGTATCTGGTACATTTTGGTATAATATAAAAAACCCATATACAAACGAAACCGTAGAAATACGAGAAGGTCGCTTTGATACCTTATTTACACAATAAAAAAAACCGTTTTTTACAAAAAAATTAAAAACAACAACATATACTATGTAAAAATAAGTTATCTTTATCGTCTGAAATTTAAACTTTTACCATCATTAAAAATTAAATTTTATTAAAAAAATTGAAAAATTACTAAAAAAATAATACCCATGAAAAAACTAATATTATTTACATTATTATTTACATCATTACTCTCTTGTTGTGATAAGGATGATAATGAGGCTAACGAAGTATTACCACCTGCAACACAAACAGGCGCAGGTACTTTTGCCTGTAAAATAAACGGACAGTCATTTATTGATACTAGCGGTGGATATTTCAACTGTTTTTACCAACTAATTGATGGCGAATACTTTTTTGGAATACAAGGGAAAGATAAAGTTGGAACACAAACATCAGTAACCATTGGAACAACAGCAAAAACAGTTAGTGAAGGCGAAACTTTACAGTTATTGAGAAATATAAATGGTAACGCTTGGGCAGGGGGAAGATTCAAATTAAATATTAATTCTTCTGAATTTTCTAATACTGACGAAAATTATACAGGAGAACTAACGATAACGAAACTAGATTTTACAAATCACATTGTATCTGGTACGTTTTGGTTTAATATAAAAAATCCATATACAAACGAAACCGTAGAAATACGAGAGGGTCGATTCGATACCTTATTTACACAATAAAAAAAACCGTTTTGCTTGAACAAAACGGTATATAAATGACCTAACACTAAGAAAAATGTCTAATCAAACACAAACAAATTTATGAAATTATTTAAAACAATCCTAC
>Ga0256840_1000558_pt1 | contig 37709 bp, 34 predicted proteins | sample 355202metaG_FD_185969 | JGI IMG/M metagenome (GOLD analysis project Ga0256840, IMG submission 185969) | Hydrothermal vent microbial communities from Mid Atlantic Ridge, Atlantic Ocean - 355-202 | ecosystem: Environmental > Aquatic > Marine > Hydrothermal vents | place: Atlantic Ocean: Mid...
ACAGGTGTTGTTTCAACAGCTGGTGATTTAGATTATGAGAGTGCTACAAGCCATACTATTACAGTTCTAGCTACATCAAGTGATGGTTCCACCTCAGAAGCAGATATGACAATCGATGTTGGTGATAGCGATGGTAATCTTACTTATGTAAGTGAATCAGCTGGATATCAAAATGTGGTTGGTTACTATGAGGTAGATGGCGATGGTAACCCTATGAGTCCAGCTTCAGTAGTGATAGATGACCAAAATGGTTTAGAAAGTGGTATACATTTAGCTGATTTAGATCCAAATACTGAGTATGGTTTCTTTATTATTACAAATGGTGCAAGTGAGATTGATGATGCAAGTATAGTGACTTTTGATAATTCAGGTGAGAACCCAGTCTTATTAATAGATGGTGAAGCTGCAACAAATCCAGTTTATCATGATAATCCAGATTTTAATCTTGATGGTGAAGATCACTTTAAATTTATTGAAGATGGAAATGGTGGAACGACTATATATATAGAGGATTTACCAAACCTTGGTGATGCTGACTTTGGTGATGTAGTGATTCATACAGACTATATAATAGCAAATAAAATAGTAGTAGATGCAGATATCGCAGATGAAAGTGATACAGGAATAAGTAGCAGTGACGATGTTACTTCCGATAATACACCAACTATAAATGGAAATACAGAAGCAGGTGCAACTGTCGTGATTACAAATGTAGCTGGGGATATTATCGGTCAAGGTGTAGCAGATATATATGGAGATTACTCTATAACTACAACAGAGTTAAGTGATGGAGAACAAGAACTTACTATTACAGCAACAGATACAAATGGAATAGAAGCTGTAATAACTCAAACAATTATGGTTGATACAGTAGCTCCAAGCACAGGTGACTTAGAAATTACAGATATAGTAGATAATGCTGGTGATTATAATTCAGTTACAATGTATGGTACTGGTGCCGAAGTTGGAAATACAATCACATTATATGATGAAGATAATAATACTGTAGGAACTACAGTTGTTCTAGGAGATGGCACTTGGAATATAGATATAACTTCATTAGATGGAACTCCTTTAAATGACAACGAATTTTTTAGCGTAACTGAAACTGACATTGCAGGAAATGAGACAGCTCAAACAGATACTACACACTATTATCATGGTGACTTTGATCCAGCTGAGACAGAGATAATAGATGATTATGCAATGTTAGGTGCTGGTGATGATGAGATAGCTATAAATGATAATGATGCCAATGATTATATTGTTATTGATGGTGGTGATGGTAACGATGTAGCTACATTTAGTGGTGATATGGCTGAGTACACTATTACTACAGATTCGAATGGATATACAATTGTTACTGAAAATGTTGATAGCGATAGTGATGCAGATGGTATAGGTGATATAAATGAGTTGAGAAATATTGAAAGCATAACTTTTGCAGATGGCTCATACGATACTGCAAGTGGTGTATTTACTGCAAATAATGAAGCTCCAACAATTACTCAAGGCGATACAAGTGTAGTTGAAGATGTGGCTCAGGTTATCGCAACAGCAACTGATATAGATGGAACTATTGATAGTTCTACATTAAGTGCTACTAATGGCACTGTGTCTATTGATGTAGATGGAAACATCACATATACTCCAAATGAGAATTTTAATGGTACAGATACAATCTCTGTATCGGTTACAGACGATGATGGAGCAACAACAACTCAATCAATAACCGTAAATGTTGAATCGGTAAACGATGCACCAACGGTTGATTCTATTAGTTTTGAACTTAATGGAAATGGTGAGCAAAACCTTGGTGGAGGAAGTGGTTCAAATGATGGTTTAGAGGGCTTTGGGAATATAGACGAGGGCGATATAGTATCTGGAACTGTGAACTTCAGTGATGTTGATGGTGTTGCAACTATAGCTGTAGATGGTGATGTTCCTGCTGGATTTAGCATAGATTCTGCAACAGGGGAATATACATTTGATGCATCATCATATGCTGAAAGTTTATATGATGGAGATACTCAAGAGATATCGGTTCCATTGGTTATTACTGATGATTTTGGTGCTACAACTACCACAACATTAGTCTTTAACATAACTGGAGAAGGTGCAGAAAATACAACTCCTGTTGCAACTAATGAGATACAAATAGTAGATTTAAATGGTGATGACACATCACTGACTACAACTGCTACAACATCTACAAACATTGTTATAACTTTAGATATTTCAGGAAGTATGGTAAGTAATTCAGAAGGAGTAGATAGACTTACAATTGCTAAAGAAGCTCTTGCAAATATGATAAATACCTACGATGGAATGGGTGATGTAAATGTAAAAGTAGTGACATTTAGTACAGATGGTGAAGCAAGTAACTGGATGAGTGCTAATGATGCTATATTGTATATAGATGGATTAAGTGCTGGTGGATACACTAACTATGAAGACGCTGTGCTTGAGACTTATAATAACTATACAGAGCCTGCGGCTGATCAAACAGTCGCTTATTTTATATCTGATGGTGTGCCGACGGTTGAGAACTTTGAAGATACAGAGGATACAAATTATGTTTCCATAGGACATAATAGAGGTTATCAAACTGATTCAGAAGATGGATACTTAGATCAAGATTATCAAGATGGATGGAACACATTTGTAGATACTTATGTTGATTCTTTACATGTAGTAGCAATTGGAGACGCTATTAGTGATATATCTTATTTAGATACTCTTGCAGTTGCTGGTGATGTTGAGACTACAGTAGTTACAGATACAACAGATTTAGTTGATGTAATTACACCTGAGATTATAAGTACAATTTCTGGAAATGTACTTGATAATATAAGTGGAGGAGATGGTGAACTTAGTATTGATAGTGTCACAATAGGTACACAAACATATACTGCAGATACCTTCCCTATAGATGGCGTTACTACTGATGGTGGTGCGACTTTAACATTTGATTTTGCAACAGGTGAATATAGTTATACAGCCTCTAGTGAAGATTACGCAATAGATACTGTAGAGAGTTTTAGTGTAAATGCTTCAGATGCAGATGGCGATAGTACAAGTTTTGATGTAAGTATAAATATAGATACTAATGATGCTTCATCAGTCACAATAAATGGAAGTGTTGATGAGTATGAAACATTAATATTAGAGGGTACTGAGATTGATTTTACTGCATTAAGTGCAAATATCTCAAATATAGAGTCTATAGAGTTGGCAGGTGCTTCTCAAACTGTAACTTCTTTAACTTTAGATGATGTGTTTGATATGACTGATGAGAATAACACTCTTCGCATTGATGGAGATGGTACTGATACAGTTAATTTAGATACTATAGCAGATGGTAGTGGAGAATGGACTTTAGGTGATAATATTATTACTGATGCTGAAACTGGACAAACATATCAAGAATATACGGGATTAGATGGTAGCGGGAATGATGTTACATTAGAGATAAATACTCAAATAATCGTAGATGAGAGTTAATTAGATTTCAAAATCACTTTATAAGTGATTTTGAATTTTTAGCTAATTAATTTTATTTTAAAAGAAGAACTAAAGATAATCGGTCATTAACATGAAATTTTTTAAAAATCGAACCTATGTGAGCTTTAACAGTTCTAGGGGTAATCCCCATTTTATTTGCAATAGCGTCATTTGTTAAGCCATCAAGTATCAGATATATTACCTCAGATTCTTTTTGAGAGAGCTTGTTATTAATTAGTTTTATCGAATCGTTATGCAAAGATAAATGATTATTTCTTTTTGCAAGATAAGCAGTGAGTTCAGGGTAAGTCCACACTTTGCCATTTACAACTGTTTGTATCATTTGTTTATAGTGATGTTTTAGCATTCTTGCATTTCCATAAGCTTTTATACCATGAGAAATTAACATTCTTCCAGTTAAAATTTCAGGTACTTTTTCTAAAACAATAATATTTTCAGCAAGTGTATTTGATGATATCATAGCATTTATATCACTAGATATACTATCGTAATCAGCTATCAATATATAAGAGTTAATTGTATTAAGCGTTTTATTTAACTCCACAATATCAAAGCATGATATTGTGGAATTTGTATCATGTCTCATCTTCCATTCATCAATGGTACTTAAATTTGAGCTAAAAAATATTGTATTTACTTCAAGGGTGCTTATTTTATTAGACATTTATCTCTCCGAAAAAACATATTGTTTTGATTTAAGTATAGGTTTAAGTATATACTGTATAACTGTTTTTTTACCAGTTATTATATCTACATTAACTGTCATACCAGGGATGATATTTAAAGGATGTGCCTTTGTTCCCAAATAATTTTTTTCAGTTTCTATATGTATTATGTAAAAAGTATTTTCTTTTTTATCCGTAATAGTATCTGGTGAAATTGATACAACCTTACCTAGTAAACCACCATGAATAGCATAATCATAAGCAGATATTTTCACTTTTGCCTCTGCACCTGGATGTATAAAGGCTATATCGCTTGGTTTTATTTTAACCTCTAAATAAAGTTTTTTACTTGTTGGAACAATTTCAACTAAGTCAGCACCAGGCTTTATAACACCACCGACAGTATTTACAAATAATTTTTGCACTATCCCCTCAACTGGTGATTTCACCATTGTTCTAGTAACTTGGTCAGTTAGTGCAATTTGTTGTGTTTTGAGTCTTGATAGCTCAGCTGTTACTTCATTTAACTCTTTTTTTGCATTGTTTATAAAAAGTTGTTTGGATTCTTGTCTTTTGTTTCTATATTCTTTTATAGCTGATTTTAAACGAGGAAGCGATAACTCTATAGCTTCTATGTCTTTTTCTATATTATTTTCTTCCCTCTTTAGTTTTAAAAAATCAACTCTTGATTTTATACCCTCTTTAACCATTGGTTCGGTCATTGCTATCTCTTCTTTAACATATTCAAGAGATTTTTTGAGAGAAATTATCTTTGCAGTTGCCTCTTTTAACTCTTGTTTTCTTTGCTCAATTTGTGCAGCAATCGATCTGTCTTTTGCTTGAAATTCCAGCTTGTTAGATTTGTAAAGATTGTGAGCTAATCTCATCTGTGTTTTTAGTTCACTATCATCTGTTTTTATCATTTTAAAGGGAAGTTCATTAGCTTCTGCGTGTAGTCTTAAACTTTTTGCTTTGAGTTCTTGAAATTTCATCTCATTTGTGCGGGATGTTGAAACAGATTTTGCATTGCTAATTTTTAAAATTATTTCTCCAGCTTTGACTATTTGACCCTCTTTTACTAAGATTGCTTCTACTATGCCACCCTCTAAATTTTGAATAATTTGGTTGTTTCCATATGGAATTACCTTGCCATCACCTCTAGTAATCTCGTCTATACTTGCAAAAGATGCCCATATTATTACAGCAAAGATTGTAAAGAGCCATATTTTTAAAACTAAACTTATTTTTGAAGGAGTTCTTTCGAGTATTGCAGAACTAAGACTCTGCATAAACTCATAATCTTTTTCAGTATATTCAAGAGGTTTATTTTTTTTATTCATTTTTATCTCCTCCTGATTTTAGTTTTTTTAAGGCTTCATCTTTTGGTGCATCTATGAAAATTTTACCCTCATTTATAACTATAACTCTCTGCACTATTTTTAATAATGTCATCTTTTGTGTAACTACCAATGTTGTAGTGCCTTGTAAGTTTTTTTCTAAGTTATTGAGTAGTCTTGATTCTGTTACTTGATCCATAGCATTACTTGGTTCATCCATTAACATTATGGGGGCATTAAGTAAAAATGCACGAGCGATGCCTATGCTTTGTCTCTGTCCACCTGATAAACCTTGTCCACGCTCTCCAATAGGCATCTCATACCCTTTTGGATGTCTCTTTATAAACTCTGCAGTTCCACTGATATTAGCAGCTCTAATCATAAGTGCATCACTTGCATGGGTAGCACGATAAATGATATTGTCTTTTACGGTTCCTCTGAAAAGGTTAATATCTTGAGAAACATAACCTATATGTTTTCTTAAATCCGCAGGATCTATTTGTTTGATATCTATACCATCTATAAGGATTTGCCCAGAATCAGGCTCATATAGGCCAAGAATGAGTTTTTGAATAGTGCTTTTTCCAGAGCCTATGCGACCAATAATTGCTACATGCTCACCTGGCTCAATTGTGAATGATATATTTTTTATTGCAGCTACTTCTGTATTAGGGTATGTAAATGTTACATCAACAAACTCTATATGACCTCTAAAATCAGGTCTCTCAACAAATTTTTTGCCATTTGGTCTCTCACTTGGTTGGGATATAATCTCATTGAGTGTTTCGTAGGATGTTTTAGTATCTTCAAAGTTGGTAAGGAGTGCAGCAACTTGCCCCATTGGAGCGAGAGTTCTGGATGTTAATATAACTATCGCAATCAGTCCACCCATAGAGAGTTCAAACTCTTGAATGAGATAAACACCGTAAATTATACTCATAACTGTGTTGAGTTGAATGAAGAGTTGAGTTATGGTTGGGATTGATGCTGAGAGCAAGCGTGATTTTAAACTCTTTGTTGCTATCTCACCTGTTGATTCTTCCCACTTCCATTGCACTTGATTTAATGTTCCTAAAGTTTTTAAAGTTTCTATATTGTTGAGCGTTTCAATTAAAATAGAATTTTTCTTTGCACTCGCTTCATGAGTGCTCTCTATGCTTTCTTGTAAAGGTTTTCTAATGAAAAATGCATAAGACAAAATTAAGAGCATGGTAACAATTGGGATGAGAACAATATTGCCACCTATGTACCAAATAACAATTAGGAATATGATAGCAAATGGGAGATCAATGATAGCAGCCATAGTAGCATTTGTTAAAAAGCTTCTAATAGAGTCAAAATCTCTTAAATTACTTGAAAATGAACCAACAGATGCTGGGTGGTGAGCCATTTTTAGATCAAGAACTTTTTCAAAAACAATAGAGGACATAATAATGTCACTTTTTTTCGCAGCACTCTCTAAAAGATAGGTTCGAGTAAATTTTAAAAAGGTATCTATAAGATATATAATCATCACCCCAATAGCAAAAACCCAAAGAGTCTCTATCGCATTGTTTGGTACAACTCTGTCGTACACATTCATAGTAAAAAGTGGTGATGCAAGTACAAAAAGATTTATAAGAAAGGATGCATACAAAACATCTTTGTAGGTACTAGCAGAGAGTTTTAAAGTGCTCCAAAACCAGTGTTTTTGATTTAAATGTAAGGTTCTTGAATTTTCATCATTATACTCAAAAGCTTTTTTAACCATAAAGGCATAACCAATATACTCATCCTCAAGTACATCTGTATCAACCCACTGCTCTACAGCTTCTTCGGATGGCATAATGATTTTAACTTTTTTCCTATCTTTTGAAAAACTGTCTAAGATACATGCACCTTGATTTGATAGTAAAACAATCATAGGGAGTTGTAGAGGGGAGATTTGTTGTAGTGGTCTCTTTATAAGACTAGATTTTAGTCCAGCTTTTTCAGCAGCGCGTGAAAAAAGACCTTTAGAGTTGTTTATGGAGAAAAGTTCAGGAGCTTCTTTTCCCATTTCAATCGGTAATCCCGCAGTTAAAGCTTCTGCGGAAAATGGTTTATGGTATAACTTTGTGAATATTACTAAACACTCAAGCAGTGAGTCCATTCTTAAGTTGTCAGCATTTGTAACGAGCATTTAGAGCCTTTAAAATATTATTTTTTTAATTTTCTAACTATTATATCTGCTCTGTTATTTAATGTAATTGAATCACTGCTCTCATTTGAGTACATTGGTGCTTTATTGGCTTGAGCGTGTATTGTGATATTTTCTTTTATGGCACCCGCTTCAACAAGTTTATCTTTTACAAATTGTGCTCTTTGTTTGGATAATGTGTAAATATCATCTTCACTCATATCTTCACTATCGACATTACCCAGAACATCAAATTTTAAATTTTCCCATCCATAGCCTTCGATTTGAGTAATTAAATCATTCAGTCTTGCATGTCCAGATTCACTTAAGTTTGAGTCATCTTGTTGGTATAAAAATCCTGTATATCTCTCTATTCTTTTTGTATCTTCATAAACATATGCACATCCAAAGGTATTTCTCATTGTATCAGATATTGAGTTGTTACAAATATCGTACTCATCAACAACCAAATCTCTATCTTTGTCAAATAAAATTGGCAATGTGTCATTATTTTGTGGTGCTTGAGCATTTAAACCAACATTAGCATAAATCAAATTAGTGTCTTCTACTAAAACAGAAACTAAAGAACCCATCGCATCTAGTATCCTATATTGTGCAAATAACATATTATATTCAGTATTAATAAGTTGAGCTTTTGCACCGATAAAATCATTTTGAGCAGACAAAAGGTCTAGGAGTGAGCGACGACCTAAATCATACTCTTTTGCATAAAGTGTTAAAGTCTTAAAAGCAAACTCTTTATACTTACTCAGGTGGTCTAGTTGAATGTTTAGTTTTTCATTTGCCGCCCATGAGAGGTTTAATCCCTCTATCGTTTCACGGCGAAGCTTATTTTTAACTTCCACTTCCTTATGGATATTACTGATGCTTTTTTGTTTTGCTGCAGAGTCTGCAAATCCATTAAAGAAATTATATGTTAAGTATGCCATCGCTCTAAAACGGTTATCTTCACCCTCTATTGCACTGAGGTTGTTATTCATAGATTGTGAAATCTCTATATCAATGTTTGGATAGTAGAGTGAATCACTCTCTTTATACGCTGCTTGGGCTATTTTGATATTGTTTGCACTTACTAATAGAGAGGGGTTGTTTTTCATAGCTATAAGCGCTGCTTCTTCAATGTTCTCAGGCAAAGCAATATTTAACCTTGGTTTTACCATTTCGTCTATGTTAAGATAGCGACCAACAACACGATGAAGACTATATGTAACATCAAGTAGTGTGTTTTCTTGAACAATGTAGTTGGCCTTTGCTAAAGATAAAGAGGACTCTATTTTATTTACTTCCGAGAGTGTTGTTAAACCCGCATCATAAAGTTTTTGTACCTTTTCAAAAATTTCTTTATTTATATCAACATTTGCTTGTGCATTTTCAAGTAACTCTCTGTTTCTCATAACTTGTAAATAAGCGTTCACAGTCTCAAAAGCAGTATCATTAACTTTTTCTATATAACTATATGCTGATGAAGTTGTTTTGCTCTCCTGTTGTTCAACTTGATGCATCGTTTTAAAACCTTGAAACAAATTTTGAGTATATTTGAGTGAATTTTGGTAAACTGCGAAATCAAATGTACCGTCATTGTTTCCATTATTTTTTACTGTATGCTCATAACCTACGCCAATAGAGAGGTCGAGCTTTGGATAATAGCCAGCTTTAGCACTTGTTATATCCTCTTTTGTAGCATTATAATTTTTGAGTCTCTCTAAAACAGTAGGGTTCGTTGATAGAACTTCCTCTATGGTTGTTTTTAGGTCTTGAGCAGTAAGAGTAGTAACTACTAAAAATAATAATGATGTATATAGTAATTTGTTTTTCATATTTTGTCCTAATTATTGAATTAATTCAATTTCGATACGACGATTTTGAGCTCGTCCCTCTTGGGTAGAGTTATCAGCAACTGGTTCTGACTCACCTTTGCCAACAGTACTCATTCTGCTTTCTTGTATGCCATATCTCATTAAAACTGATTTAACAACAATGGCGCGATTTTTAGATAAAACTAGATTATCTTCTATTGTTCCAATATTATCAGTAAAGCCATAGATAATAATTTTATATCCGCGGTTGTCTTTTAAGAATTGTGCAAAATCTGCTAGTTGCTCTACAATCTCATCAGTTACAGCAAAATCGTTACTCGCAAAATTTAGTCGGATAGTAGCAACTTGTGGGCATCCATATCCATCAACTGAAAAATCTACTCCAGTATTTGGGCATTGATCCTCTGAATCAACTATCCCATCTCCATCTGTATCTAGTTCACAACCAACACTGTCAACAACTACAAGGCGCTTAGTGTTTGGACATTCATCATCGTCATCCATTACACCATCAAAGTCTCTATCGTATTTAACAGCACATCCTACTTTGTCAACTCTAATACCAAACTCAGAGCTAGGACACTCATCATCTGCATCAGTAATACCATCTCTATCTGTATCAAACTTGATTTCACAACCAAGTTTATCAACTCTAACACCTTTTGGTGTGTTAGGACATTGGTCGGTATCATCTAAGACGCCATCTCCATCAGTATCTGGGATGATTGTCACAACAGGGGGTGCCTCTTCAACCGCAATTGGTTTTATAAGGGCAAACTCTTGTTTAGGGATTGTTTTATTGCTCTCTTGCGAGTTGTTTGTATCAACATTAACTTCAGAAGCATATAGTAAAAATACTAAAAAGGGTGAGGTGATAATAAGTATAAATTTCATTTTTTTTCCAAATTTCATTTTTATGGTGATATTATATCACACTAGGGGGTGACAATTTAGTGAGTATCAAAAATATCATTACAAACAATCGACAAAATAGCATAATTATTAAATTTACTATTGTTTACTATGAAATAAGTCCTGAGTCAGGACTTATGATATAATCACAATTATAATAAACAATGGAATAGTGATTCATGCGTTCATCAGATGTAAGCGATATTTTAAATAAAAAAGACAAACTTTTAACCCAAACATATTTTGATTTGCAGAGATATTTTGAGCAAAAGTATGGGCATGATACTGTTGTTTTTATGGAGATTGGAACATTTTTTGAGGTGTATGAAGTAAATAATGATGATGAGCAGGTGGGCAAGGCAAAAGAGATTGCGGAGCTTTTAAACATCCAGCTTACTAAAAAAAATAAAAGCATTATAGAAAATAGTGATAAAAATCCACTTCTAGCTGGAGTTCCAGCTGTTTCTTTTGAGAGATACTTAAACCGTCTTATTCAAGAGCAAAAATACACAGTGATTGTTGTGAAACAAAAAGGTTCTCCACCTAAAATTAGCAGATATATAGCACAAATAGTCTCACCAGGAACAAATTTTGACCATATAGTTGACAATGATGATAATTATATAGTTTCGATTTTAGTTGATAAACATAGAGGTGTCTATAATGTCGGCTACTCTGCCATAGATGTAACAACTGGTAAAACATGGTTGTATGAAACACATGGAACAAGTGAAGACCCCTCTTATGCACTTGATGAAGTTTTTAATCTTTTAAATATCTATAGAACCAGTGAAGTGGTAGTGACATTTTTAGATGGGATAGATGATCAAAGACACATTATGCAATATTTGGAGATTGCAGAACATTATCATTATAGTGTAAACAACGAAAGACCTCGTATAGGTTTTCAAAATGAACTTTTTAAAGAGGTGTACCAAATCCAATCTTTACTCTCACCTATAGAGCATCTTGATTTGGAACGCTCACCAATGATTACAGAATCATTAGCAATTTTGATCCATTTTGTCATTGAGCATGATTTTCACATAGTTCAAAAACTAGACCTTCCAAAAATTATAGATAACCGCCGTTTTATGTATCTTGGTAACAATGCACTTGAGCAAGTGGGGATAATATCTAAGGATAAAAAAGAGTTTACACTGTTAAAAATGCTAGATAAAAGTGCAACAGCGATAGGGAAGAGACTTTTAAAAGAGAGATTGCTCAATCCCATAATGGAAAAAAATGAACTAGAGAGGCGATATAACCTTATAGAGAAAGTATCTTCACATACACGATATTTAGATGAGACGATGAGAGGTATTTATGATTTGGAGAGGCTTTCTCGTCGTCTTGATTTAGGCAGATTGCACCCCTTTGAGATGAACCATGTATATGAGTCTATGCTGAGTGTCAAAGAGCTGATGCAGTATGTAAAAAAACATAAAATTCAAAGAACTCCTTTTCACGAGAGTGAAGTTGATGAGTTTTTAAGAGATATTAGTAAAAGCATAGACCTTGATATATCTCGTCGTTTTACTTCAAACACGGTTGATGAAAATTTTTTAATGAGAGGTGTTGATGAGGCGGTTGATATATTAGTGGAAGAGAACTCTACTATGCTTATAGCCTTTGAAGATATAATAGAAAAAATTCAAACAATGCTGGAGACTCAAAATACAAATAGCTCAAAAGGCTTGGTCACTTTAGGAGTTTTGGAGAAAGAGGGGTATTATATATCTTTGAGTAAAAACCGCTTTTCTATGATAGAGGGTGTGTTTAAAAATACAGAAGCATTTAAAAACTTTACTATTAAAAAACTCACTAACAATGTAAAGATAACATCCGCATTTACTGATACATTATCAGATAAAATTATGAAAAACCGCAGAAAAATTGTTGTTTTAGTAAAAGATAGATTTATTCAACTCCAAAGTGTTTATGAGAGACGCTATTCATTACTTTTTGATAGAGTTATCTCTTATGTTTCTGATTTGGATGTTGGGGTGAGTTCATCAAAAGTTGCACAGATGTATAAGCATTCACGCCCTATGATAGTTGAGGTGGAAGAAGATGAGAATTTTATGCAAATTATGCAACTGCGTCATCCACTCATAGAGGTTCAAGAACGCGGTGGTATCTATGTTCCAAACGACATAGTTATGGGAACAAGAAACTATATGGACTTGCCACATCCAGAGACGGTGATGTTAGATGTGAGTGTGCATGATGGGCATTATATAAACGGTGTTTTATTGTATGGTATCAATTCAAGTGGTAAAAGTTCTTTAATGAAAAGTATAGGGATAGCTACACTTATGGCGCAATCTGGCTTTTTTGTGAGTGCTGCTGTTATGAAGTTTTCCATATTTGACTCACTTTTTACTAGGATAGTTTCTAAAGATAATCTTGCAAAAGGGCTTTCAACCTTTGCTGTAGAGATGTTAGAACTTAAAAATATTTTCAACCGTGCAACAGTTCGTTCACTTGTTTTAGGGGATGAGATAAGCCATGGAACAGAAACACTCTCTGGTGTAGCTATAGTCGCAAGTGCCATCATCAAACTAGCAAAGCTCCGTTCTCTATTCTTGTTTGCAACACATCTGCATCAACTCTCAACAATGAAAGAGATTACAGCCCTTGATAATGTAGTGGATTTGCATTTAAGCGTGGAGTATGATGAGTCAAAAGATGCCTTGATTTTTAACCGTGTTCTTCAAGCTGGAAGTGGAAGTAGTATCTATGGCTTAGAGTTTGCAAAGTCACTTCATATGGATAATGAGTTTTTAGATACGGCAAACCGCATCCGTAAAAGACTTGCCAATGATTTTGACGAATTAGAGTTACTTGTAAAGAAAAAGAAGAACAAATACAACAAAGAGCTTTATGTAACTAAATGTGTGATTTGTGGAGCTATAGCGGAAGATGTTCATCACATATCACAACGCTCTTTAGCAGATAAGGCAGGGTTTATAGGTCATTTTCATAAAGACAATAAGCATAATTTGGTACCACTTTGTAAAGAGCATCATAAACAAATTCACGATGGAAAAATCAAAGTTGAGGGCTTTGTAATGACATCTAATGGTTTAGAATTACAGTTTGAAGAGCAGATGAAAAAAGCTAAAGTTATAGAAGTTGAAATACCTAAAATAAATGAGCAAAAAGAGGTAGTAAAAGTTAAAGAGGACGAGTCTAAGAAGTTTGTTTTAGATGACTGGTAACAAAAAAACTGTATAATTCAATTTAAAATAAGGGAGATATAAATGAAGAAACTGATTGTAATATTGAGTGTTGCGCTAGCAATTTTCTTTGCTGGATGTACGCAAGAAACACAAAACAAACTTGGAAGAAGTATCCAAAACTGGACAGGAACTAATGGTGTACTTGATATTTATATGGGTGAAAAACTTGTGCAAAGATTCATAAAGATTGATAAGCTTTCAACTGCTGAAGCCACTCAAGGAAATTCTCCTAGAACTTACAGATATGGATATGGCTACTTGGACTTAAACCAAAACTATAAAGTTGATGCAGGTGAGAAAAAGCTTTATTTTGAGATAAGTGATTATGCAACACCGTATATCTTTTATGATAATCCAGGTGTAAAATAAAAAAATGAATATTATAGAACTTTTTAAATTTATGATAGAGTCAAAGAGTGAAACGCCAGATGATGGAGGCCTTTTAGACTTTATAGAGAACTACTTACCTGATTTTACTGCCATCCGCGTGGATGTTGAGGATGTTGCAAACCTTTTTATATACAAGAAGTTTGGTGAGGGTGATCACTTGTGTTTTGCTGGTCATGTAGATGTTGTGCCAACTGGTGATGGGTGGGATACTGACCCTTATAAAGCTGTTGAAAAAGACGGTTTTATCTATGGACGCGGTACACAAGATATGAAAAGTGGAGTGGCGGCATTTACTCAGGCCGTAAAAGAGGCTGAAAACTTCAATGGAACTTTGTCCCTTTTACTTACTTCAGATGAAGAGGGTGATGCGATTAACGGTACTGTAAAAGTTTTAGAATATTTAAAGCAAAACTCTATGCTTCCAGATGCAGTGATTGTAGCGGAACCAACTTGTGAAGATGATTTTGGGGATGCTATAAAAGTGGGGCGACGAGGCTCTATAAATGGTTACATCACTTTAAAAGGGAAGCAAGGTCATGCAGCATATCCTGAAAAAGCTATAAACCCGATTCATAACATTGCAAAAATACTTGGAAATATGGCTGGAGTAAATTTAGATGATGGTGATGAGTTCTTTAGCCCTAGCAAGTTTGTAGTAACTGACATCCGCTCAGGGATGGAAGTTACAAATGTAACTCCAAATGAGTTAAAGATGATGTTTAATGTAAGAAATACAACCTTAACTACACAAAAAGAGGTTGCAGCATTTGTGGCAAAACACTTTGAGGGTTTAGATTATGAACTTAAGTTGACTCAAGGTTCATACCCTTTTAGAACAAACACAGATACAAAAGTGGTAAAAAATATAGATAGAGCCATAGAGAGTGTAACAGGGATAAAACCTAAACACTCAACTGCAGGCGGTACTTCAGATGCAAGATTTATAGCTCTCTTTGGTGTAGAGGTTATAGAATTTGGTGTTAAAAATGATACAATTCACTCCATAAATGAAAGAACAACTGTTAAAGAGGTTGAGGATTTATACCAAGTCTTTACAAATTTAATAGATGCATGGAAATAGGAATTTATTTTGAAACATATAGTATCTATAGTGTTCTTAGTAACAGCTCTTTTTAGTTCAGACCTTGATTGGTCAAATGATTATAAAGCTACCCTAGAGATAGCAAAAAAAGAGAACAAACAAATTTATATGTTGATAACATCTGAGAGTTGCAGATGGTGTAGAAAGTTTGAATCTACAACCTTGCAAGATGAGGATTTACTACAAAGACTCGCTAGTAAATATGTTCTTTTGCATATATCGAGAGATAAAGATTATACCCCCCAGAAATTTAAGAAAAAAAGAGTGCCACGACATTACTTTATAACATCCGAGGGGCAGGTTATATATACATTTTTGGGCTATTGGAATGTTTTAGATTTCAACTCATTTATGGATGATGTAGAGAGAAGTAATAGGGCACGATAAATTTCAAGTTCAACAACATTTAAAAGGTTTAGATTCAAGGCGAATTTTTGTTAACGATACTTAATAATACAAAAAAAATATTAAAGGAAAACAATGAGATATGTACAAACAGATAGAGCCCCATCGGCAATAGGGCCGTATTCACAAGCGGTTGTAGCAAACGGAATGGTTTTTACCTCAGGACAAATTGCATTAACACCAGAGGGTGTAATGCTTGAAAATGATGTAGTGATTCAAACAAAACAAGTTCTTAAAAACTTAGAAGCTGTTTTACAAGAGGCTGGAAGTTCTATGGGTGATGTGATTAAAACCACTATATTTTTAGACTCTATGGATGACTTTGTGGTTGTGAATGAAATTTATGAAGTTGCCTTTGGCAATCATAAACCTGCTCGTGCAACAGTAGCTGTAAAAACTCTTCCTAAAAATGCTTTAGTTGAGATAGACGCGGTAGCTTTAGTAAAACAATAAAGAGATGGATCAAAAAACTGTATCTTTAGTTTTAGGTAGTGGTGGCGCTAGAGGACTAGCCCATGTAGGTGTTATCAAATATTTAGAAGATAATAACTATAAAATAGAGTCTATCTCTGGATGTTCCATCGGTGCTTTGATTGGTGGTTTTTATGCTGCAGGCAAGCTTGATGTTTATGTTGAGTGGATTCAAAGTGCAGATACTTTTGATTTGCTAAAGCTTTTAGATTTTAAAGGCTCAGGTGGACTTGTTTCTGGTGATAAGCTGATGAAAAAGTTAGAGGAGTTAGTTGGTGACTATGAGATACAAAGCCTCCCTATTACATTTACCGCTGTAGCTTCAGATATAAATTATGAAAAAGAGATATGGATAAATAAGGGTTCTCTTTTAAGTGCCATTAGAGCATCCATATCCTTGCCATTATTTTTTGCTCCACATCTTCATAATAATAAGCGATTAGTAGATGGTGGTGTTTTAAATCCTGTTCCAATTGCTCCAACATTTCACGATGCAACAGATTTAACAATAGCAGTAAATTTGGGCGCAGATGATAGCACAGAGTGTTTGCTTGAAAAAAACAATGAAAAAAATAATTTTACTAGCACTCTAAAAGAGTATATAAATAATCTTTCCTTGCCAGATGCTATATTTACAGAGGGCAGTATGTATATGGTGGCAAATAAATCTTTTGAATCTATGCAAAGTTCACTCGCAAGGATGAAACTTGCTGCATACCCACCAGATATAGAGATAGATATCCCCAAAAACCTATGTGGCACATTTGAATTTAGCAAATCAACTCAGGTAATAGACTATGGGTACGATATTTGTAAAAAAACAATGCAAACATTTAGAGGTGCTCACTAGATAAGTCCTGAGTCAAAAATAACAAATAATCTTCTTAAAAGCTTCAAACATCCAAAAATGAGGCTTTTGTGACAAAAAAAGCTTTTAAAATGATAAAAAACTTAAATCGAGAGCTTGTTTTTTAGATGTCTGATATAATAATTATGTCAGACAGTTGCAAATAATTTACTATTTTATTTACACTTAAGCTAGTAAAATATAAAATACTTTTAAATGACTGGTGGTCGGTCATTAATACTGGAGTAAAAAATGGCAATTATTGTGGATAAAGTACAAAAAAGAAAAGATATAGCTCTTGCATGTAAAGAGCTTTTTTTTCAAAATGGTATAAATGACTTAACTATCTCACAGGTAGCTAAAACTGCTGGAGTGGGGAAGGGCACTATTTATGATTATTTTAAAAATAAAGAAGATATCGTTTTTGAGATAGTAAATATACTTATGGTGGAGCATAATGCTAAAAAAGAGCAAATGCTCTCTCATGTGAAGAGCACTAGAGATAAAGTGAAAGTTTTTTTTAGTTTTTTTTATACGGATGAAGATATAGAACTCAGACAACTTTATAAAGAGTTTATATCAATCTCTTTAGTGAATCCTGATGAAAATATGATTACATTTCAAAGTGAGTGTTCAAACAACTACTACAACTGGTTTAAAACAATTTTGCAAGAGGGGATTGAAAAGGGTGAGCTCATAGAACACTCAAACCGTTTTGCAAGAGGGATTTTTACTATGGGTGAGGGGATGTTTATATTTTCTTCGGTTACCAATACTATAGATGATGTACAAAAAGAGATAGATGGTTTTATTGATGCACTATTTGATTTAATTGAGGTGAAAAAATGAAAAACAATATTGTGTTTAAAATTTCTATTCTCTTAGTTGTCCCAGTTTTTATATATGCTGAGAGTTTACAATCACTTATAGAGTATGCAAATGGGAAAAATCAACTTATAGTATCAAGCAAATTATTGCAAATTTCAAAATCTAAAGAGCTAGAGGCACAAAAGAGTGCTTACTATCCTACTATTGATGTTGGATTATTGTATCAAAGACTAGATGATAGGTCACCGTTTATGCCTGGTGATATATATAGTGGATATGCAAAAGTAGGTTTTGATATATATGATGGCGGAAGAAAATCATCATTAGTAGAGCAAAAAAATCATGAGCTAAAATCAAGCAAATATGAGACACTAGCGATGAAGAAAAATTTGAGTTTACAAATTGTTCAAGATTTTTACAATATTAAAAATTTAGAGGCGAGTTTAATGGCTTTTAAAGAAGCAGAAAAATCTTTAGATACTCAACTCAACCGTGTCAAGAAATTTTATGAGGTGAAGGTAGCAACTCAAGATGATGTTGATAGATTACAATCGGCATATGACACTAATATATACGATATAGAATCTATAAAATTTAAGATAGTGTCTTTGAAGTATTCTTTATCTCTTAAAGTTACAAAAGATATAGATCTATTAGATGACTCTAGTTTTAAAAAATTCACCCAAGAAGATGAGAAGTTTTACGACTTTATGGATAGTACAAAATCGTTGATGGCGCAAATTGACTCAGTTAAAAGTGCTGCTGAATCAATAGATAGTATCTATTATCCAAATATAAAACTAGAGGATACATATAGTTTATATGGCTACGATAGAACTGATTTGTTACATCCGGAGGGCCCAGACAGTCAAAATAAAATTATACTGAGTCTAAATATGAGACTTTTTGATAAGGGTGCTGTAAAAAACACTCAACAAGTTATGATGATAAACTCACAAGCTATGGCTCAACAGGTTGCATATAAAAATAATGAACAAGTGATGCAGTACGATTTATCCAAGCATAGAATTCAAACAAGTAAACTTAAAATAAAAAGTGCTTTGAGTGCTTTAGTCGCAGCAACAAGTGCTTTTAAAACTGTAGAGAAAAAATATAATGTAGGTTTAGTAGATAATGTCGCATATCTTGATGCACTTACAGTTCAAACAAGAGCAAAAGCACTCTATACAAAATCTTTAAATGATTTAGAGGTGGCTTATGCGATGTATTACTACTATAGTGGGAAAAATTTAGAGGAGTTTTTACAATGAGAAAAATTATAATAGGTGTTGTATGTTTAGTGCTTAGTTTAAGTGCTACAGAGGTTTACTCTACATTTAATGTTGAAGCTTCACAGAGTGCAAACTTAGCCTTCAACTCCAGTGGAACAATAAAAAATATTTATGTAGATGTATCAAGTAGAGTAAAAAAAGGTGATATATTAGTTGAGTTGAAAAATGATGAGTACAAAGCATCCCTTCAAATTGCCAAAGCTGAGCTAGAAAATGCAGAAGTATCATTAAAGTATGCAAAAAAAGATTATGAGAGACAGGTGAAAATCAAGCATATGATAGATGAAGAGAAGTTTGATAGATATGAGCTAGGATTTGAAAGAGCAAAGGTTGCTGTATCTCAAGCAAAGGCAAATTTGGCATACAAACAAGCACTTTTAGATAAAACAATTTTATATGCCCCTTTTGATGGCGTTATTTTTGAAAAAAGTGTTGCGGTTGGGGATGTTGTAAGTGGGATGATGTTGCGAACTATTTTTAAAATTCAGAGTCAAGATAAAAGAAAATTGCTTGTAGAATTTGACCAAAAATATAATCAAGATGTAAAAGTGGGACAAATTTTCAGATATACAATAGATGGAGAGAACAAATTACACGAGGGAGTTATCTCAAAAGTATATCCACTAGCAAATAGTGCAAACAGAAAAATAAAAGCTGAAGTAAAAGTAAACTCTTTTCTTGTTGGGCTCTTTGGTGAGGGGTATATCATCGTACCTGATAAAAAATAAGTAGGTTAGTATGTATAAAAAAGCTATAAATAGACCAATTACAACATTGATGTATGTGATTACACTAGTGATATTTGGATGGATGAGCTTTAAGTCTATGCCATCAGCACTTTTCCCAAATATTGATTTTCCAATGGTTACTATCAAAACAGTATATCCTGGTGCTGAATCTGCAACTATAGAGTCACAAATTACAGATAAGATAGAAGAAGCAGTTTCAAGGATAGGGGGGATTGATTCTATCACATCAACAAGTAGTGAGGGTGTGAGTGTTGTGATAGTAAAATTCTTTTTGGAGCGTAATATAGATGAAGCTACTAATGATGTGAGAGATAAAGTATCAGCGGTCATACTTCCAAGTGATGCGAAAACTCCACTTGTAAGTAAGCTAGATATTGGTGGTGCTTCTATAATCAATGTGTTTTTGACTCTCAAAAATGGCTCACTTGAAAACCTGATGGTGTTTGCGGATGAAAAAGTAAAACCAACATTACAAAAGATAAATGGTGTTGGAGCTATCAATATTATAGGGTATAAAGATAGAGAGATAAAGATATTTCCTAATCCTAAGCTTTTAAATAAGTTTAATATTACTGTCTCGGAGTTAAATGCAATCATCGCAAGGGAAAATGTAAAAATAGGTGGAGGGAAACTAATCTCTTCTACAAAAGAATATACCCTTAAAACAAAGGCTGATGCACTCAGTGTAAGTGAACTTGAAAATATACAAATAAAAGACAACATAAAGCTTCGTGATATCGCAAGAGTGGAAGATACTTTGAGTGATGCTGTAAGTTATGCTTCTTATAATGGAGTTGAGGGTGTTATGCTTGAGGTTCAAAAAATTTCAGGTACAAATACTATCAATATAGTCGAGCGTGTGAAAAATGCAATTCCAGAACTCAAAGAGATGGCAAAAGATAATTATGGTGTCAAAGTGCTCAATGACACATCTCCTTTTATTATTAACTCTTTAGAGGATGTAAAGTTTGACCTTATTTATGGAGCAATACTTGCAGCTATCATTGTATTTATTTTTTTAAGAAATTTTACTATCACCTTAGTTTCGGCTCTTTCAATCCCAGCATCCATCATGGGTACATTTGCACTTATGGACTATATGGGGTTTGATTTAAATAAGATGACGCTTATAGGGCTAACGCTAGCAATAGGTATCATTATAGATGATGCTATAGTTGTCATAGAAAATATATACAAAAAGATGGAAGCAGGTTTAGGGAAGTTTGAAGCAGCATATGAGGGAACCAAAGAGATGGCATTTACTATTCTTGCTATCTCTGCAATGCTTTTAGCAGTATTTATCCCAGTGTCGTTTATGAGTGGCATAGTTGGAAAGTTTTTTGAAAGTTTTGCGATGACTGTAGGGTTTGCAATTATTATCTCCTACACTATTGCTTTAAGTTTCATCCCAAGTTTGAGTGCTAGAGTATTACATAAAGGTGAAAGTAGATTTTACAATAGTACAGAACCAATATTTAAAGCAATGGAGAGAACTTATGAAGTGATTTTAAAATTTGTTTTAAGGTTTAGAATTAGTACACTTGTAGTTGTTTTTATAATCTTTTTTACATCACTGAGTTTATTTCCTAAAATTGGTATGGATTTTATCCCAAAAGAGGATAAATCTGAATTTGAGATTCATATGAAAGCGGATGCTGGTATCTCTTTAGAGGAGATGATTAGAAAGACAAAAATTGTGGAAAATTTTGTAAGTGAGAATAAAGAGGTCGCATATACAACTTTAAGTATAGGGTATAACACAGCACAAGAGAAACATAAAGCATTGCTCTATGTAAAACTAAAACCAAAATCACAAAGAGATTTAAATCAAGAGGAGATTATTCAAAACTTTAGAGGTGAGTTAAAGCAATTTAGTAAAGATATGTTTATAACTGCAGCAGCAATTCCATCTATTAAAGGTGCTGGTGTAAGTGTTCCGTATCAGATAGTCTTAAAGTCAGACTCGTTTGAGAGCTTAGAGTTAGCTAGCAAAAATCTCACCGAGTATTTAGGAAAAAAAGAGGGTTTTGTTGATATTGATACAAACTTAGATGATGCAAAACCTCAAATAGATATAAATATTATCAGGGTAAATGCAAATCGGCTTGGAGTATCTGCTTCACAAATAGCAAGTGCTATCTCTACTGCATTTTCTAGTGATATAGAGATCTCATACTTTGAGGAGAATGGTAAACAATATAATGTAACCTTACGATTCGAAGATAAAGATAGAGTAGGTATTGAAGATATTAAAAAGATTCAACTAAGAGCTGAAAATGGGGAGATGGTTTATTTGGACGGATTAGTTACTTTAACGCATAGCAAGGGCTTAGCATCCATTAACCATTATGATAGACAGAGACAAGTTACAGTATTTGCAGATCTTTTTGGACTAGATTTAGGGGGAGCAGTTTCATACACAAAAGAGGGTATTGACGAGCTGATGCCAGAGGATGTAGTGTATAGATTTACCGGTTTTGCAGAGGAGATGGAAAAAACTGCAAATGCATTTGGTGTGGCTATTGGACTGTCAGCCCTTTTAATGTTTATTATTTTAGCAGTTTTATACGAGTCGTTGATCCAGCCTGTCATCATAATGGTAGCTCTTCCTCTGAGTATTATTGGGGTTATGCTGGCTCTATATATATCTGGTTTACAGTTTAGCCTTTTTGTGATGATAGGGTTTATGCTTCTTATGGGAATGGTTGGAAAAAATGCTGTGCTTCTTGTTGATTTTGCAAATAATGCAATTGCTGAAGGAAAAAGTGCGGATGAGGCTCTCATAGAAGCTGGAGAAAAAAGACTCAGACCAATATTAATGACCACTATAGCGATGGTATTTGCAATGTTACCATTAGCACTAGGTGGTGGACTTGGGAGTGAAACAAAGGCTCCTATGGCTATCTCGATTATAGGTGGACTTGTGAGCTCAATGATTCTTACGCTATTAATTGTTCCAATTATATATAGATTGATAAGCCCTATAGATAGATATTTAAGAGGATTTTATGAAGCTACTAAAGTGCAATAGAGAAAAAAATATGGAACTATTTGTAAAATAGAGTGAAGTTGTAGTAAGAATTAAACAAAACTTAAAGCTTAGGTGGGTATAATTCCGCACTTTTTGTAGAATATAGCTTATGGATATATAGAGTTAAAGTTGTTCATAAGTTTGTAAGTATTAAAGATTTAAGGAACTATAGATGTATGCAATTATTAAAAATGGTGGTAAGCAGTATAAAGTTCAAGAGGGTGATATCTTATCTTTAGATAAAATGTCTCTTGAGCCAAAAGCTACTATCGAAATTACAGAAGTTTTAGCAGTGAATGCTGGTGAACTTAAAATGGGAGCTCCTTTTGTAGAAGGCGCTGTTGTAACTGCTGAAGTTATCAACGAAGGGCGTGATAGAAAAGTTGTAATTTTCAAAAAACGTCGTCGTAAAGATAGTAAAGTTAAAAGAGGTTTCAGAAGAGATTTCACACGTGTACGCATCACAAAAATCGCTGCGTAACTAAAGAAGAGGAGTAAGATATGGCACATAAGAAAGGTCAAGGTAGTACACAGAATAATCGTGACTCAGCTGGTAGAAGACTTGGTGTTAAGAAGTATGGTGGTGAATCAGTGATAGCTGGAAATATCATCATTCGTCAAAGAGGAACTAAAGTTCATCCAGGTAAAAACATGGGTATGGGTAAAGATCATACTTTATTTGCATTAGTTGATGGTGTTGTTGTGTTTGAGCGAAAAGACAAAAAGCGCCAACAAGTTTCTATTATACCTGCTGCATAATTCTACAATATTTGGGCATTTGCCCAAATGTTTTTTCTTCATACAATCGTCATTTTAACTAGAATGTGAATCTAACTTAAATATTTAATAATTTACTTTTTAATGTTAATAGTAAATTTTTAAGTTTTTATGGTTTAAATATTTAGTTTTTTAATCTTACTTTTTTGTTTTATAAGAAGTTGAGCCATTTTATATTTTGCGATTTCTGAGATTTATTCAGAAATCTACAGTTATTAGCTTTGTAGGCTAAAGACGAACAGTAGGAGTTCATTTGTTCACAGATAGTGTAGAGTTAACAGTTAGTTCAGGAAAAGGTGGACAAGGATGCGTGGCATTCCGTCGTGAAAAGTTTGTTTTAAATGGTGGACCTAATGGTGGAGATGGTGGAAAAGGTGGTGATATCTGGTTTAGATGTGATAACAACACACACACACTATCCCATTTTCAAAGAAGAATGCATATAAAAGCTGATGGCGGTGCTCAAGGTGAGGGTTCTAACATGACTGGAAAATCTGGTGCAAAGAAAATTATCATTGTCCCTCCAGGGACACAGATTATTGATATGGACACCAATGAGGTTTTATTTGATATGCTTACGCATGGTCAAGAAGAAAAATTCCTCTCAGGTGGAAAAGGTGGACTTGGAAACACTCACTTTAAATCATCTACTAACCAAAGACCTACATATGCGCAACCAGGCGAAAAAGGTGAAACAAGAGCTATAAAACTAGATCTTAAGCTTATTGCAGATGTTGGTTTAGTTGGTTTTCCAAATGTTGGAAAATCTACCCTTATATCTACAGTTTCTAATGCTCGTCCAGAGATTGCAAACTATGAGTTTACAACACTCACTCCAAAATTGGGTCAAGTAAATATTGGTGATTTTGAATCATTTGTTATGGCTGATATCCCTGGTATCATTGGCGGAGCTCATGAGGGCAAAGGTCTTGGAATTCAGTTTTTAAGACATATTGAGCGTACTAAAACCCTTTTATATATGGTTGATTTAGCTTCATATAGAGATTTAAAAGATCAAATAGAAGTTTTAAAAGATGAGATATCTTCCTTTTCTGAAAAACTTGGTGAGAGTAAGTATGCTATTGCGCTTACAAGAGTAGATGTTGTACCGCATGATGAGATAAACGAATTAGTAACTGGTTTCTTAGACTTACTAGGGTTACATGCTTCAAACACAAGCGAGTTTAACTTTGATTCAGAGATGCCATTTTTTGTTCAAGACTCAGCAGATGAGACTTTAGGATATGATAAATCATTGCCCTATTTAGTAGCGCCTATCTCTTCAGCAACAAGTAAAAATATTGAAGCTTTAAAATATGCACTCTTTAATTTAGTGCAGTCGGATAGAAAAACTTACTAACATTGCGAGGATCTTATATGAGTATTCAAAATAGTGCCCTTGAAAAAAAGCGTATAGTTGTAAAAGTTGGAAGTGCCGTATTGACACAAGATGGAGATATCGCACTACAAAGGATGAAAGCACTAGTTGACTTTTTAGCAGATCTTAAAAAAGAGCATGAAGTTATTTTAGTCTCTTCTGGAGCTGTAGCAGCTGGATATACAAAGCTAAAACTCGATAGAAGCATAATAGAAAATAAGCAAGCATTGGCATCTATAGGTCAGCCTTTACTTATGAAAAAATATACTAAGAAATTTGAACCACACAATATTATTGTTTCCCAAGTGTTAGTAACTGCTACTAATTTAGATAGGGATGATGATATACAAAAAATAAAAAATACTATAAACACCCTTCTTTATAATGGAGTAATCCCAATTGTAAATGAAAATGATGCAACAGCTACGGATGAATTAGTAGTGGGTGATAATGACCAGCTTTCGGCTTATATAACAAAGCATACAGATGCGGATATATTGATAATTCTTTCAGATATTGATGCTTATTATGATAGTGATCCACACAAAAATAAAGATGCAAAAATCTTAAAAATAGTAAATGAAATTAGTAAAGCTGAACTTGAAAAAGAGGCAACTCCAAATGGTGTATTTGCAACAGGTGGCATAGTTACAAAACTAAAAGCTGCTGCATATCTTTTAGACTCAAATATACAAATGTGTTTATTTAGTGGCTTTGATTTAAGTGATGCAAGAAGTTTTATGATAGACAAAAATCATAAGGGTGGAACTCTTTTTAAGGCGAAAAAATGAAGATAATTTTTATGGGTACACCTGATTATGCAAAGGTGATACTTCAACATTTAATCGAAACTGATAATATGGATGTAGTTGCCGTATATACACAGCCAGATAAACCTGTCGGACGAAAAAAAATTATGACTCCTCCAGAGGTGAAAATAGTATCTTTAGAAAATAATATTGATGTTTATCAGCCAAAAAAACTTCGTGATGTAGATGTGATAAAAGAACTACTAACTATAGAGTGTGATTTTATCGTTGTAGCTGCTTATGGTCAAATCTTACCATTAGAGATACTAGAACATGCACCTTGTATTAACTTACATGCTTCTATTTTGCCTCAGTATCGTGGAGCTAGCCCGATTCAGCAAACCCTTCTTAATGGTGACAAAAAAACTGGTGTTACAGCAATGCTTATGGATGTTGGACTAGATACAGGAGATATTTTAAAGATTAATACTATCGATGTAGGTGATGATGAGATGCTTGCATCTCTTTTTGAGAGATTAACTGATTGTGCAGCAGAGTTAACTATTGATGTGTTGCAAAATTTCAACTCATATACACCTAAGAAACAAGATGATTCACTCTCAACACATTGTGGCAAAATTACTAAAGCTGATGGAGAAGTTGTATTTAAAGATGCTACCACACTTTACAATAAATATCGTGCTTTTACTCCATGGCCTGGAATCTACTTAAGTAGTGGCTTAAAACTTAAAAATATTGCACTAGAAGATAGTATCTCAAAGAACGAACTTGGAAAAATTTTAAAAATAGAGAAAGATTTTATTGTGGTTGGTTGTGAGAGAGGTAGCATTCGAGTCTATATTGTGCAACCTGTGTCTAAAAAAGATATGGATGTTATCTCATATATAAATGGTAAAAGATTGAGTGTTGAAAACACTTTATCTTGAAAGTGTAGATTCTACACAAACATATCTTAAAGATTTAATATGCAATGAAGCTATTGAACTTCCTCTTGCTGTTGTTGCAAATATCCAAACAGATGGTATTGGTAGTCGTGGAAACTCTTGGATGGGCATGGAAGGAAATCTTTTCTTGTCTTTTGCAATTCCTTTAGAGAATTTACCAAAAGATTTACAACTTGAATCATCTTCTATCTATTTTGCATACATTTTAAAAGAGCTACTCAATGAATTAGGGTCAAATGTATGGCTAAAATGGCCTAATGATTTTCTTGTGAATGAAGATAAAATAGGTGGAATGATTACAACTATATCTAAAAAAACCCTTATCTGTGGGGTCGGGCTCAACCTAGTTAAAGCACCAGTAGAGTTTGCAACATTAGATATAAGAATTACTAAAGAAGATTTAGTGCAAATGTATCTCAATAAACTTAAAAAAAATATCTCATGGAAGCAAGTTTTTAGTAAATATAAGTTAGAATTTTACAAGAACCAAAATTTTTTTACACATAATAATGACATAAAAATTTCATTTAAGGATGCTTCACTTCAAAGTGACGGCTCAATTTTATGCAATGGCGAGAGGATATTCAGTTTAAGATGAGTGAAGTAATAGTAATAGCAAATCAAAAGGGTGGTGTTGGAAAGACAACTACTGCTGTAAATTTAGCTGCGTCTTTGGCTGTAGCAGAAAAAAAAGTACTTTTAATTGATTCAGATCCACAGGCTAACGCCACTACATCTTTGGGCTTTCACAGAAATGACTATGAATTTAATATTTATCATGTATTGATTGGTACAAAAAAATTAAAAGATATAATTTTAAAATCAGACTTACCTACACTTCATCTTGCACCCTCAAATATTGGACTTGTTGGGATTGAGAAAGAGTATTATGACGCTGATAATGCTACAGGTAGGGAATTAGTTTTGAAAAAAGCTATTGCAAATGTAAAGAAAGATTATGACTATATAATCATAGACTCTCCGCCAGCACTTGGTCCCATGACGATTAATGCACTTTCAGCATCCAACTCAGTTATTATTCCAATTCAGTGTGAGTTTTTTGCCCTAGAGGGTTTAGCACAGCTTTTAAATACGGTAAAATTAGTGAGAAAATCAATAAATCCGAAACTAAGCATAAAAGGTTTTTTACCAACTATGTTTAGTTCTCAAAATAATCTTTCCAAACAAGTGTTTGCTGATTTACGCCAACATTTTAAAGGGAAACTTTTTAAAGATACACAAGATAAGTACATAGTGGTACCAAGAAATGTTAAATTAGCTGAAGCTCCTTCATTTGGAAGACCTGCTATCCTTTATGATGTAAAATCAGTAGGCTCAATAGCGTATCAAAATTTAGCACAAGCGATAATCAAATAATGAAGTCACAAGCATTAGGTAGAGGATTAGATGCACTTTTTGGTGAGATAGATGAAGCGTATGAAAATGAAAGTACTCAGCAGGATTCTATTTTAGACATAAGTCTTAAAGATATTAGACCTAACCCATTTCAGCCTAGAAAAACTTTTGATGAAAGTTCATTGCAAGAGTTAGGGGAATCTATAAAAAATGATGGCTTGCTCCAGCCTATAGTTGTAACAGAAGATATTGATGGCTATGTGTTAATCGCAGGTGAGAGAAGATTTCGTGCATCTAAAATTGCAAAATTAAAATCTATACGCGCTATTGTACTTAATAGTGACGAATATAAAATGAGACAGTTTGCTCTTATAGAAAATATTCAACGCGAAGAGCTAAACTCTATAGAACTTTCACATGCTTATGAAGAGTTAATAAAATTACATAATATTACTCATGAAGAGCTCTCTAGTATGATTCATAAAAGTCGTACCCATATTACAAATACTATTAGACTTTTACAATTATCTCAAAAAACTCAAAAAGCACTGATTGAGAAAAAAATCTCTACTGGTCATGCAAAAGTATTAATCGGTTTGGATGAAAAACAGCAACAGCTTGTTGTTAATTCTATTATTGGTCAAAAATTGAGTGTGAGAGAAGTTGAGAGTATCATTAAAAACATGAAAGAAGAAACTACAACTAAAGTTCCAAAAAAAGTTGCAATATCTTATGATTTATCACAATTAACAAATAGATTTAACTCTTTAGGTTTAAAAGCAAAAGTTAATAAAAATAAAATAACAATAGAATTTGATAATGAAAATCAAATAAATGATTTTTTGAAATATTTATCGAAATAAGTGATAAAAAAAATATAATCACGGTAAAATTTATAAAAAACATAAAATTTTTTAAATTTTTTTTCTACTTTAACTATCCTTTCAATATTCACATAGTATAATCTCGCAACTTTTAGGAGGTGCTATGTTAGATATAAATCCAATACTACTTTTGGCTACATTTGTTGTATTTCTTTCACTTATAGCCGTTCTTAACAGTTGGCTTTATAATCCATTATTTAGCTTTATGAATAAACGAGATGAGGATATCAAAAAGGACTTAGAAAAAGTAAGTTCAAACGATGATGAAATCAATGAGTTACATTCAAAAGCAAAATCAATAGTTATGAATGCTAAACTGGAAGCTGCGGCCCTGAGAGAAAAAGTTATTGCAGATGCTAAAGAATTAGCAGATAGTAAGTTAGAAGCAAAGCGTGCTGAATTAGCTAGTGAATATTTAGAGTTTAAGCAATCTCTTGCTAATTCTAAAGAGCAATTGAATAGTGAGTTAGTATCTCAAGTTCCATTGTTTAAAGAAGCTGTAAAAGCTAAATTTAGTCAAATATAAGGATGTTAAGTGAGTAGAATTTTAGTAATAATGCTAATGATATCAACTTATGCATTAGCGTCTAGTACAGAAAATGCGGGTACAGATATAATTGAGAGAACTGTTAACTTTTTAATATTTGCTGGTCTTATATGGTATCTTGTCGCAGAACCTGTTAAAAACTTTTTTAATGCTAGATCACAAGGAATTGCTGATGAGTTGAAAAAAGTTCAAGATAAGTTAAATGAGTCTATAACTCTTAAAAAAGAGGCTTTAGCTGCGATTTCTGATGCAGAAAAATTTGCAGAAGAGATAAAAGCTAACCTAAAAAAAGAGAATAAGATTTTAAATGACAATATCATGTTACAGTGTGATGCAGAGTTAGATATTTTGACAAAACAACACCTTTCATTAATGGAATTTGAACAAAGAAAAATGGTTCGTAGCGTTGTAGAAAATGTATTAAATGATGTATTAACTCAAGCAAGTGATAGTTTTGATAAAGAATCTATGGCTAATGTTATCTTAAAGAAGGTGGCATAAATGGAAGAGCTAATTGCAAAAAAATATATCAAAGCTGTAAAAAATAGTCTTGATGTAGAGTCGATGGAAAATATGAGTTCTATATTTTTTACTTTGGCTGAATCATTTAATGATCCAAAGTTTGTTCAAATAATTGAGAGTCCAAATATTAGTAAAGATCAAAAACAGGTAATTTTATTAGACGCAGTTAAATCTGCAGATTCGAGTGAAATAAATAATCTGATAAAACTGTTGGTTGAGCATAATCGTCTTAATATTATTCCTGCTATTGCAGAGGTGATGAGAAAAGATATTGCTGATACAACTAAAACATACATTGGTACTATATATAGCGATAGTGATATAGATACAAAAGTATTGAAAGATTTAAGTAGTGGTTTAAGTAGTAAATTTGACTCAACAATATCATTGAATTTCATTAAAAATGATTTCAATGGCATTAAGGTGAATGTAGAAGATCTTGGAGTAGAGATTAATTTTTCAAAAACAAGAATCAATAGTCAAATAATAGAACATATTGTAAAAGCAATTTAACTTTCAATGAGAGGAGAACGATAGTGGTAGCAAAAATTCAAGCTGATGAAATCAGCTCAATAATTAAAGAACGTATCGACAACTTTGAATTAAGTGTAGATATTAATGAAACAGGTAAAATTGTTTCTTATGCTGATGGTGTTGCTCAAGTTTACGGACTAAGCAATGTTATGGCAGGTGAAATGGTAGAGTTCGAAGATGGAACTAGAGGTTTAGTAATGAACCTTGAAGAGAGCAAAGTAGGTGTTGTTATTCTTGGTTCTGGTAATCAACTAAAAGAGGGCATGAGCGTTAAAAGACTTGGTAAACTTCTTCGTGTACCTGTTGGTGATGCTCTTTTAGGTCGTGTGGTAAATGCTCTTGGTGAGCCTATTGATGGGAAAGGTCCAATTGAATCAACTGAGACTCGTTTCGTTGAAGAAAAAGCACCTGGGATTATGGATAGAAAATCTGTTCATGAGCCATTAGCAACTGGTATTAAAGCTATTGATGCACTCGTTCCAATTGGTCGTGGTCAACGCGAGCTTATTATCGGTGACAGACAAACTGGTAAAACAACAGTTGCAATAGATGCAATTATCAATCAAAAAGGTAACGGTGTTGTTTGTATTTATGTTGCTGTAGGTCAAAAGGAATCAACTGTAGCTCAAATTGTTCGCCGTTTAGAAGAGCATGGTGCAATGGAATATACAATTATCGTATCTTCAACTGCTGCAGAAGCTGCTGCACTTCAATTCTTGGCTCCATATACTGGTGTTACTATGGGTGAGTATTTTCGTGATAACGCTAGACATGGTCTAATCGTATATGATGATTTGACGAAACATGCAGTTGCTTACCGTGAAATGTCACTTATCCTTCGTCGTCCTCCAGGTCGTGAAGCGTATCCTGGTGATGTTTTCTATGTTCACTCTCGTTTATTAGAGCGCGCTGCTAAAATGTCTGATGAAGAGGGTGCAGGTTCACTTACTGCTCTTCCGATTATTGAAACTCAAGCTGGTGATGTTGCTGCATATATTCCAACAAATGTTATCTCTATCACTGATGGTCAAATTTTCTTAGAAACAGATCTATTTAACTCGGGAGTGCGTCCAGCAATTAATGTTGGTCTTTCAGTGTCTCGTGTTGGTGGAGCAGCTCAGATTAAAGCTACTAAACAAGTTGCTGGTACTTTAAGACTTGACCTTGCTCAGTATCGTGAACTTCAAGCATTTGCTCAGTTTGCATCTGATTTAGATGAAGTTTCTCGTAATCAACTAGAGCGTGGACAAAGAATGGTAGAAGTTCTTAAACAAGGACCTTTCTCTCCACTTTCAGCTGAAAAGCAAGTTGCTATCATTTTTGCTGGTAATGAAGGTTTCTTGGATGATATGGATCCATCAAATGTAGTTCGTTTTGAAGCTGAGTTATATCCATTTATTGAAGCATCTTATCCTCAAGTTTTTGAGAATATTAGAAGTTCTTCTAAAGTAGATGATGACACTAAAGCATTATTGATAAAAGCACTTGAAGAATTCAAAGCTAGCTTTATAGCGGCATAAGGGATACTTTATGGCAAACTTGAAAGATATTAAAAGACAGATAGCGAGTGTTTCTAACACTCAAAAGACGACTCGTGCAATGAAGCTTGTATCTACTGCAAAGCTTCGTCGTGCTGAAGAATTAGCAAAACGCTCTCGTCTTTATGCTGACAAAATGAATCAGGTAATTGCCGAAATAGCTGGACGCATTAAGTGTAACAAAGTTGGAGGGATTGATAATCGTTGTTTTACAAAGATTGAAAATCCAAAGATGGTTGACATTGTCTTTGTAACTGCAGATAAAGGTTTATGTGGTGGTTTTAATATTCAAACTATTAAAGCTGTTAAAAAAATGATTGCAGACTATAAAGAACAAAATGTAAAAGTGCGTTTACGTGGTATCGGTAAAAAAGGTATAGAGTTTTTTAAATACAATGAAGTTGAACTCTTTGATTCTGTAGTAGGATTAAGTGCAAAACCAGATAAATCGAAGTCAGATGAATTAATTATGACTTCAATTGAAGACTATAAAGATGGAAAAATTGATGGTCTTCATATTATCTATAATGGATTTAAAAATATGATGACACAAGAGCTACATGTTAGTCAGGTTTTACCTGTCGATACAGATCAGTTTGATTGTGAAGATATTCAAGATTCAATGCTTGAGATTGAAGCACAAGATGAAGAGCATATGCTAGATTCTTTAGTTACAAAATATGTTCAATATAATATGTACTACTCTTTAATCGATTCAGTTGCGGCTGAACATTCTGCTAGAATGCAGGCAATGGATACAGCAACTAACAATGCTAAAGAGATGGTTAAAACATTAAATGTTAAATATAATAAAGCTAGACAAGCGGCAATTACTACAGAACTTATAGAAATTATAAGTGGTGTGGAGTCGATGAAATAATGGAGAAAAATATGATTGGTAAAATTAGCCAGGTTATGGGACCAGTTGTTGATGTTGATTTTGATGGTTATCTTCCAGTAATTAACGAAGCAATTGAAGTAAATATGAATGTAGAAGGTACTGAATTTCGTTTAGTACTAGAAGTTGCAGCTCACCTAGGTGATGGTCGTGTAAGAACGATTGCAATGGATATGAGTGAAGGTTTAGTTCGTGGTATGGATGCTACTGCTACTGGATCTCCTATTAAAGTTCCAGTTGGTGAAAAAGTACTTGGACGTATTTTTAACGTAATTGGTGAAACTATTGATGGTGGAGATCAGGTTACTGATGCACCTACATGGTCAATCCACCGTGATCCTCCACCATTGGTTGATCAGTCAACTACTACTGAAATGTTTGAAACAGGTATCAAAGTTGTTGATTTACTTGCTCCATACTCAAAGGGTGGTAAAGTTGGGTTGTTTGGTGGTGCTGGTGTTGGTAAAACAGTTATTATCATGGAGCTTATTCATAATGTTGCTCATGGTCACGATGGTTTATCAGTTTTCGCTGGTGTTGGTGAGAGAACTCGTGAAGGTAATGACCTTTACTATGAGATGAAAGATTCAAATGTACTTGACAAAGTTGCACTGTGCTACGGTCAAATGAGTGAGCCTCCAGGAGCGCGTAATCGTATCGCTCTTACTGGTCTTACTATGGCTGAGTATTTTAGAGATGAGAAGAAACTTGATGTTCTAATGTTCGTTGATAATATCTTCCGTTTTGCACAATCAGGTTCAGAGATGTCAGCACTTCTTGGTCGTATCCCTTCTGCTGTTGGTTATCAACCAACACTAGCGCGTGAAATGGGTGCTCTACAAGATCGAATCACATCAACTAAGAATGGTTCAATCACTTCTGTTCAAGCTGTTTATGTACCAGCAGATGATTTAACAGACCCTGCTCCTGCTTCTGTTTTTGCTCACTTAGATGCAACAACAGTACTAAACCGTAAAATTGCTGAAAAAGGTATCTATCCTGCAGTTGATCCACTAGATTCAACTTCAAGATTACTTGATCCGCAAATTATTGGTGAAGAGCATTATGGTGTTGCTCGTGGTGTTCAGAAAACACTTCAAAAATATAAAGACCTTCAAGATATTATTGCTATACTTGGTATGGATGAACTCTCAGAAGATGATAAAAATGTTGTTGAAAGAGCTCGTAAAATTGAGAAATTCTTATCACAACCATTCTTTGTTGCAGAGGTATTTACAGGTGCACCTGGTAAATATGTTTCTTTAGAAGACACTATTAAAGGCTTTAAAGGGATATTAAACGGTGATTATGATCATATGCCAGAATCAGCATTCTATATGGTTGGTAGTATGGAAGAAGCGATTGAAAAAGCTCAAAAGCAAAAAAGTAAGTAATTCATACTCTAAAGGACTGAAATGGATAAGTTAAAACTTGAAATCCTAACTCCAAATGGCGAAATCTTCAATGGTGAAGCTGTAAGTGTAACTCTTCCTGGTGAAGAGGGAGAGTTTGGCGTTCTAGCACAACATGCATCTCTAACAACTTTGTTAGAAGCTGGTGTTGTTGACATCGAAAAAGAAGATAAATCAGTCGAATCAATCTTAATTAACTGGGGCGTTGTTCATGTTGATGAAGAAAAAGTTATTGTATTGGTAGAGGGTGCTGTTGCTATCCGTGGCGATAGTGAAAGTGCTGTTGCTAAAGCTCTTGAAGATGCTAAAGAACTCATTAGTGATATTGCTGATTCTAATTCAGCTATCGCATCTGTTTCTGCAAGAATAGAATCTGCAGCTCAAAGATTACTATAAGCAATGACAAACGATTTAATAGATTTTTATCTAAAAAGTCACCCAGTTACTTTGGGTGTATTGGCTCTTTTGTCAGTATATTTTATAATTTTGAACTGGGTGTTTTTCTATCGCTATTTTACTATTAACAGTTGGACAAGCAAAGAAAACAACTCTTTAGAAGCCTTGCTACTAGGTGCTTCTACTGTTAGTGAAACTTCATTTTTATATAATTTTATTAAAGCGAGTTCAAATATTACAAAAGAGATACTAGACTTAGGGATGTTAGCTGCTACAAAAGAAGCTACAAAAGGCTTGTCTATACTCTCTATATTTGCTTCTACAACCCCTTTTATTGGTCTTTTTGGTACTGTCGTTTCTATTTTAGATACATTTACACATATTGGTCAAACAAGTGGAAGTATGTCTATTATAGCTGCTGGCGTATCTGATGCATTGATTGCAACTGCTGCTGGTATATTTGTAGCAATATTTGCATATACATATCATCAAATATTAAAAAGAAATTCATTTGAATTGATTGGTTTTATTCAGATGCAAAGTGAAGCACTTTTAGCGCGTACTAATAAATAAAGATTAGCTGTATGTATGATTGGGAAGATAAACCAGAATTAAATATTACACCTTTAGTGGATGTTATGTTGGTATTATTAGCAATACTTATGGTTATTGCCCCAAATATCATATATGAGGAAAATATCAAACTTCCCCAAGGCTCAACAAGCCAACAAATATCAAAAATCCCGCCTGTACATATAACTATAGATAAAGATTTAAAACTAAAGGTTAATAAAGATAACTTTGAGTTAAATGCATTTTCAGACAATTTTTATAAATATTCAAGAAAATTAAATACAAAAGCAACAGTATTAATTAGTGCAGATAAAACGCTAGATTATGGTGTGGTTATGTCAATATTAGCGGCAGTAAAATTGTCTGGTTTTACTGATGTATCCTTAGCTACAAATGGTTAAAGACAATAATTATTTTTTGATAAGTGGTCTTATATCACTGTCACTATTTACATTTTTTTTATTTCTTTTTTTCTATATGATGTTCTCATCAACAAAGATAAATTCATATGCATTAGTAAAAGATAATTATATCTCAATATCAATCACTAGCCCAATAATAGAAACTAAAAAAACTAAAAAAAATGTATCAGCAGTAGTTGAAAATATACAAGAGCCAATTGAATCTAAAGAGGTTGATATCGATGACCTATTTAGTGATGTTTGGACCCAAAATATTATAAAACCAGAGAAAAAAATAGAAAAGAAAATTGATAATAAAAGACTTCAAAATATTCAAAAAAGAATTAAAACTAGTCAAAATAAAGAGATTAGTAAAATATCTGATAAAATTACAGATATCGAGATGAAAAAATCAGATGAAAATGCCACACTATCTTCTACTTCTAATGAGGTTAATGAATATTTAGCTAAAATTCAAGCTTTAGTTTATAGGTATTTTAATCCACCACCTAATTCTCAGGGCAATAGTGTAAAAGCGGTTATACAGCTTAGTTCTATTGGTAAGGTTCTTGATTTTAGAATTTTAAATTACTCTGCAAATGTTGAGTTAAATGAAGAGAGTGATAAAATTAAAAAAAGACTTATGAGCGTGATATTTCCACAAAATCCAGATAACAAAACAGTTAATTATATTATAATATTAACATCCAAGGAGTAATTTTGAAAATACTTATTTCAATATTAATGGTATTTACTTTATCTTTTGCAAATGATGCAACTATAGAAGTTATTAAAAAAATAGAGTCACTTCCCACTTTAGCTATTGAAGATGCATCAATTAGTTATGATGATACATTTAAGAAAAAGTTTTTTAAAACAATTATTGCTGATCTTAATGTACTCTCTTTATTTAATGTAGATACTGCTTATAATCAGACACATTTCAATAATGCAGATGTGATGTTTGAAAATAAAGATATGGATTATGTGTTACGATATAAAATGTTTGAAGACGATAACGGGGCTTTAAATATAGAGATGAGGCTTTTGAGTAATAATAAAATAGTTATGACAAAAAACTATAAAACACCAAGAAGAAAAGTATTTATGTTTGTTGCACACTCAATTGCATATGATATAAACAAATTTATGGATGCTCCTTCTGTAGAGTGGATGAAAAGAAAAGTTATTTTTTCAAGGTTGGTGAAACCAAAGAAAAGTGAGATAGTAATTGCTGACTATACACTCTCATATCAACATGTAATAGTTAAGGGGGGATTCAATGTTTTTCCTAAATGGGCGGATAAGCAACAAAACTCTTTTTACTATACTGCACTTGATGGTAAGAAACCTACCCTTAAACATGTTGATGTAAGAACTGGAAAACGAAAAAATATTATATCATCTGATGGGATGATGATATGTTCAGATGTAAGTAAAGATTCTAAAAAATTACTTTTAACTATGGCTCCAAAGGGGCAAGCAGATGTTTATTTATATGATGTAAAGACAAAAAAATATACAAGAGTAACAAACTATGGTGGCATAGATGTTAATGGTCAGTTCTTAGATGATAAAACAATTGTATTTATTTCAAATCGTTTAGGGTATCCAAATGTGTTTTCCAAAAAAATTGGTTCAAAAGCGGTTGAACAGATGGTTTATTATGGTAAAAGTAATTCTGCGTGTAGTGTCAATGGTGAGTATGTAGTGTATAAAGCCAGAGAAAGCTCCAAAGCATTTTCAAGAAATACTTTTAATTTACATCTTATATCGACAAAAACAGATTTTATTCGAAGACTTACAGCAACTGGTGTCAATGAATTTCCAAGATTTTCTAAAGATGGCGATGCTGTATTATTTATAAAAAATTATAAATCTCAAAGTAGTATAGGGATAATTAGGCTGCATCACAATAAAAATTATTTATTTCCATTAAAATACGGAAAGGTTCAATCGATGGATTGGTGATAACTTAAGTTAT
>Ga0256840_1000559_pt1 | contig 37671 bp, 37 predicted proteins | sample 355202metaG_FD_185969 | JGI IMG/M metagenome (GOLD analysis project Ga0256840, IMG submission 185969) | Hydrothermal vent microbial communities from Mid Atlantic Ridge, Atlantic Ocean - 355-202 | ecosystem: Environmental > Aquatic > Marine > Hydrothermal vents | place: Atlantic Ocean: Mid...
ACAAGCTACTTTGGCTCAATGCTCACTATATTAAAAACAAGCCTGACAATGAGCTTATTGAACTACTAAAAGCGTTTGGTGTGAACTTGGAGGGTAACGATAAAGCCTCTATGCTTCTATCTGCTACCAAAGAGAGAGGTAAAACCCTTGTAGAACTAGCAGAACAAATCAAGCTCATCACCACCGCACCTACACAGTACGATGAAAAGTCAGCAAAAAAAGCCTTCAAGGGTGAAGCCAAAGAGATACTCTCTACCTTTGCAGACATGCTAGCCCTAGCACAGCCTACGACCCAAGAGGCATTTCACTCTGTAATGGAAAAGATAGTAGAAGAAAAACAGATAGGTTTTGGTAAGATAGGTATGCCATTACGTGTCAGCCTCATGGGAAGCATGACAGGTTCTGGGCTTGATGAAATTATGGCTATTTTGGGTATGGGTGAGACGATTAAGAGGATTGAGAAGGCTGTAGATACGATAGTGTAGATTTGTCGTCAAATGTAAATATATATCCATCGCTTTTTCCTTTATCTTGAAGATTTGAAATACATTGTTCTGCTAATGAATAGCAATTTTGTATATTTTTTTTACTTTTAGAAAAATCATAGGTTTCAAATAAATTTACCTTGATGGTATTATTCTCTAAAATATAGCCATCAATACCAAGAATACATAGATTTAATTGTTTAGATGATTGAATATAGTCAAGACAATATTCTTTAAAGACAATTATTTCTGTATTATCAATAATGAGACCTTTTTTCACATAAAGATTCAAAAGTTCTTGTTCTTGGAGCATATTTATTTACCTTTTAAAAATAATTTTAAAGATTTTTTCGATTTCCAATCCATATCATAATAAATATGCTTCAAATACCAAGTAAGCTCTTTAGGGGTAATCCCTCTTTTTTTCGCTTCACGTTTTAAAATATACTGAGGTATTTTTGTTTTTTTTCTGGCAAAGGTGCGGGCTAGTTTTTGTACTGTGTCGCCATGTTTGTTGTAGCAGAGTCTGGCGAAGACAAAAGGTAGACCAGTTTTGTTGTACCATACCTCGGCTAGGTCTATACCCTCTCCTCCATCGAGATAGTGTTTGAGTGCAGCGTCACCTATGAGAACTTGACCTTGTAGGTTTAGCACTTTTGTCAGCTGGTTAGATGTGGCAGATGCTGGGTCTGCTTGGTTTTTGCCCTCTAGTAGTAGTACGGAGTAGACGTTCTTGTGTGCGATGATGCCTAGGTCGGTACACTTGCACTTGCGAGACTCTACAGAAGAGATGAACGCGGCATGAATAGACTGACGCTTAAAGGCTTTGTTTATAGCCGAAGGCACGGCACGGTTGTAGTTAAAGCTCATTTTGGAAGCGTTGTGGGAGATGTGTTTCTTTAAGAAAACTTGAAAAGGCAAGAGGTTAAGATAGCCAATAGAACCAAATAGCATACTACCCCTTTTTAAGCATGATTATACCAAACAAGAATTATAATCGAGATAAGAAAAGAAGAGGAATTTTTCATGATAAAAGTAGAATTTTTAGGGCCTATAGCTAAGGCACCAGTAGAGATGGAAGCCGCGACACTCGCAGATGTCTCTGCCAAGCTCAAAGAGGACAACACCCTCACCCAGTGGCTAGACAAATGTGCAGTAGCACTCAATGACACAATGGTCAATAACCTTGGTACTGTACTGAAAGACGGAGATAGAGTCTCGATACTCCCCCCAGTGTGTGGTGGATAAATAGTGGAACTTTATAATGGTCCACTCGATACCAAAGAGATATTTGGCAGATGGCTAGATGAACAAGCTGAGTCAAACTATGGTGCGTACATTCCTTTTGTGGGGATGATACGTGCTGAAGATGACATAGAAGCGTTGAGTTTTGACATTTATGAACCTGTACTGCAACAATGGTTTGATGACTGGCAAGAGAAGGCAAAAGGTTTGGGTGCAGTGGTAAAGATGGCACATGCTATAGGAGATGTGCCTGTACATAGCTCTTCTTACGTGTCTGCTGTATTTTCACCTAGACGTAGGGTAGCACTAGAGCTGATAGATGAATTTGTAGAAGACTTTAAAGCCAATGCACCTATATGGAAATATGATGTGCAAAATGGTGAGCGTATCTACGCAGCCGACAGAAGCACACCTATGGATGGAGCAGGGGTATTATCATGATACATTTTGAAGAATCAATAGAAATAGTTAAGAATCTTAAGATTAGTAATTACAGAACAAAAACAGTACATCTTGTGGACGCATGGGGACATGTGCTTGCAGAAGATGTAGTAGCAGATCATAATGCACCAGAATTTCCTACTTCAGCTATGGATGGATATGCCATCATACATGAAGACATGACTTTGGGTACATTAAAGATAGCAAGTATCAATCCTGCAGGCTCTGCACTACAAGAAGAAGTGATAGGCGGAACATGTATTAAAACATTTACGGGTTCACTTATGCCACATGGTGCAGATACGCTTATACCCATAGAAAATGTAGATGTTGACGGTGATGAAATCATCATTAAAGAAGAGGTGCCTCAGGGGTTTTCTGTGCGTGAAGTGGGAGAAGAGTATGCTAAAGGTCAACTGCTTATAGCAAAAGGTACCAAAATTGACTTTCCTCAGCTTGGGGTTATGTCATCTTTGAATAAGGTGAATGTGAAGGTATATGAGAAACCTATAGTGACTATCTTATCTACTGGTTCGGAGTTATTGGAGCTAGGAGAAGAAAAAACCAATGATGCACAGATACGTTCTTCAAATAACTATACTTTAGAAGCCATAGTTAAAAAGTATGATGGCATTCCCAATAGACTAGCATGTATCAAAGATGACAAGGCGAGTATTACCCAAGCTATTGCCTCAGCTTTGGAGAATTCTGACATTGTTGTTACTACAGGTGGTGTATCTGTGGGCGATTATGATTTTGTGAAAGATGTTATCTATGAACTTGACTGTGATGTTGTTTTTAAAGGTGTACGTGTAAAGCCTGGACAGCATATTATGCTTGCACGTAAGGGTGATAAGTTTATAGTAGGGCTTCCTGGATTTGCCTACTCGTCTACTGTGACTGCGTTACTTTACCTTGTGCCTCTCATAGAAAAGCTACAGCAAGGAAAGTGCTCTTTAAGTAAAGTAAAAGCCAAGCTTAAAGACCCTTTTATTAAGCGAGCGAAAAAAGCAGAGTTTACTGCATGTAATGTTTCACTAGTGCAAGGGGAATACTATGTCGACTTCAAGGACAAAAAAGTAGGGACATCTGCCATACTAACCAATATGCTTGGTGAGGCAGCATTACTTATGACTTCTGAAGATGATACTTCAAAAGAAGTTGGTGATGAAGTAATGGTTTTACTTTTTGTTTAAAAGACTAGAGGGAGAGTATAGATTCTCTTGCTTTTAAAAACATTGCAAAATCTGCTGCTGTTTTACATCCCATTTTAATCGCGTAAGATAATAATTCTTTATTTCCTGTGTATACCATTTTAAATCCTTTAGTTTTTAAATATGTCAAATTGTATATAAAATAATTATAAAAGTATAAAAATATGTCAAATTGTCATACTTTTATGAAAATAATGCTACACTTACCTATATATATGTCCAAAAGGAGAAAAAATGGTCATTTTAAATGAAATAATAGATAAATTGAAAGATGTAATCTCTGAGAGTAGAATAGGGAAGAAGGTATTTGATAAGGATGTAGCAGATGCATTGGGTATCCCACAAGCTACTTTTGCTACTATGAAAAAACGAAATTCTATTCCCTATGCAGAGATATTAGAATTTTGTGCTTTAAAAAAGATATCTGTGAATTGGTTGTTTTTTGACCAGGCGGTAGATATGCTAAAAGCGGAGACTGAGAAGTTTTTTCAGGTGCGTTACTTTTCTGAGCTTCGAGCATCTGCTGGAGGTGGGGCAGATGTGTTTGATGAAAACTTTGAAACCATAAGCATCGATGAAAAAATCATGCATAACATGGTAGGTATGGGTAACACTGAGCTAGAAGCCATCCATGTAGATGGTGAGTCTATGGAACCCACCCTTCAAGATGGAAGTATTGTATTTGTCGATCGAGCACAGACGGACATTAATAAAAATGGTATCTTTATTGCTTCAACAACAGGAGGATTATTTATTAAGCGTATTCAAAAACGAGCAGATGGTATGATAGAGCTTATTTCTGATAATAGTATGTATCCTCCTCAAGCAGTATCTTCAGATGAAATTACGATTGTGGGTAAAGTTGTAGGGAATATAGAATCTCTTTAGTTTATTTTTTAAGTCTTCTATAAGTGAGTAATACGTATCTTATCTCTAAAATTGCTAAAGATTAAGGTATAAAGATGTTAACTATGAATGAAGACCTAGAAGGTGCCATAAAAGAGTACTTGCGACTGCTGGAAAAAGAAGAATATTTTGAAGCTCATGAAGTCATGGAAGAGGCTTGGCATCCTTTACGCTTGAAAGAACATCCTTTGGCGAATTTGGCTAAAGGTTACATCAATGCAGCTATTACTTTTGAACATATTAAACGTGATAGAAAAAATGTAAAAGAAAAAGCTAAAAAAGTATTGACTTCTTATGAACGCCATAAGCATTTATGTGTGGAGGGGATAGAACATTACGAATTGTTTAAAATCTGTGAAGAGAAAATAGAGGATTTAAAACAAGCACATAGAGAGATACTGCATTAATGTTTTGGTACCATGCTTCAACAAAACATTCCTATAACTCTGTACGGACAAACCCAAATTATTTACAGTGGGAGGAGCAGCCTAGTACCTACAAGAACTACCCTGAGAGTTATGCAAGGTACAAGTTTGACTTAAATGATATAGAAGATAATTTTCTTTACCATATAGCAGGGCTTACGGCTAAGAAAAGTTACCCTAGTGGAGAGCGTTATCTGCGTGTAAACCCTTCTGCGGGTGCTTTGTATCCTAATGAACTTTATTTACAAATACGTGGGGTGAAAGGGAAAGATGATGGCATTTACCATTATGAAGTACATTCTTCTTCATTGACACTTTTAGAAGGCATCAATGACGAGGAAGGGCTAGAGCCTTACTTTGGATATACGACACGTATGCAAGGCTATCTGTTTTTAGTTTCTGCTATTTATTATCGTTCTTCTTGGAAATATAAAAACCGTGCTTTTCGTTACTGTTTACTTGATGCTGGGCACCTTTTAGGTTGTGTGGAAGCGGCTGCGGTACTTGTGTCAAAAGATGTCCACATGGAGTATAAGATAGATAGAGAAAAACTTAACTGTATGTTTGGTTTTAACCAGCAGGAATTGTTTTTGTCTGGGGCTACTATGGCAGTACCAGTAGAAGGTACACATGTAAACGCTATAGAGTTTGAACTACCCTATGTCAATGGCAGTAGAAGCTTTGAGAAAAATGAGCTTATGCTTCAGGCATATCAAGAGACTATGCAGTTAAAAGAGTGCAAGTCTCAAACAACATCACCTATTTTTACCTATGAAAAAGCTAAATTACAAGTAACACTTTTTAATAGACGTTCTCAACGTGGGTTTAATGAAAGTGCCATCACAAAAGGGCAGTTTAATTACATTATGGAGATGTTAAGCGAACCCATACTTTCTGACTGTGATGAAGAGGTAAATGTGTATGTGGTTGTGAATCGTGTGATAAATATGCCCTTAGGATTGTATAAAGATGGGCATTATATTTCTTATGGTGACTTTGCTAAAAAAGCAGGATATCTATCTTTGGAGCAATATACGCTTTCACAGCAAGGAGCAGTGGCATTTTTTCTTACATCAAGTGCTAAAAATTATCAGGCACTCTACCAAAAGGCAGGCATCATAGGACATAGGCTCTATGTAGCAGCACAATATTTGGAGATAGGCTGTTCAGGGATAGGTGCGTATTATGATGATGAGGTTAACGAATTTGTGGGCAATGATGGGATGGTTTTGTATGCTTTGGCGATAGGAAAATAGATGAAAATATAGTATCTCTTCTCTTTGACAATTCTTTGACAAAAGATAGTTATAATGTATAGTTAAGAAGGAGTAGCTATGACTATCTATGATTTAAAACCAAAATTTCAAACGTTACTTAGACCTATTGTTGATGGGTTACATGCTAAAGGCATTACCCCTAACCAAGTGACTTGGGCAGCACTTATACTTTCCATTATCACTGGTGCATTAGTGGCGATGACACATGGAGCAAGATGGACACTGCTTCTCATACCTTTTGTCATGTTTATACGTATGGCACTCAATGCGATAGATGGCATACTAGCTAAAGAACACGACATGATGAGTGATGAAGGTGCGATGCTTAATGAGCTTGGTGATGTTGTCTCTGATGTGGCTTTGTATTTGCCTTTGGCATTTATAGCAGGAGTTTCACCTATTATAGTGGTGCTATTTGTGGTAGTAGGGCTATTTACCGAAGTTGCAGGTATAGTTGGGGCAGTCATTGGTAAAACACGGCGTTATGATGGACCTATGGGAAAAAGTGACAGAGCCTTTGTAGTAGGTCTTTTGGCACTGCTTATAGGTCTTGGGCTTACCCCAGGATGGTGGTCAGAGGGACTTTTACTTATCTCCATTGGTTTAGGTGTGATTACTGTACTCAATAGAGTCAAAAGAGGGTTATCCTCATGATAAGCCATGAAGCAGGATGGGTATTGGGGTTTGTACTTCTAACATTAGTATTTTCTACAGCGTTAATTTATAGTAAGTTTCCTACACAGGAACTCAAAGATCGTATCAATTCTTGGTGGATAATCATCGCGTTTTTTACTTTGGGTGCTATGTTAAATACAACGATGGCAATGTTTTTCTTTGGACTATTGTCTTACTTGGCACTGAAAGAATATTTCTCGCTTATCCCCTCACGACAGACCGATAGACGAGTGATGTTTTATGCATACCTAGCTATCGTTCCTCAGTACTATTTTGCAGGTATTGAATGGTATGGTATGTTTATCATTTGGATACCTGTATTAATGTTTTTAATTTTACCTTTTAGACAAGTTCTTATAGGGGAAACACAAGGTTTCCTAGAAAATACTTCTAGAGTTCAGTGGGGACTTATGATGTTTGTTTTTGGTCTTTCTCATTTAGCATATATGATTACCTTATTACCTGCAGGTAGTAACAGTGTAGGAGGAACAGAATTGGTTCTTTATTTGGTACTACTTACCGAGCTTAATGATGTTTTGCAATATGTATGGGGTAAGTCTATAGGAAAAAGAAAGATTATCCCAAAAGTTAGTCCCAATAAAACAGTAGAAGGTTTTTTAGGTGCGTTTGTAAGCATATCTATTTTAGCAGTTCTTTTTTCTTTTTTGACACCGTTTACGTGGTATGAAGCTTTAATCGCAGGGATGATTATCTCTTGGGCAGGCTTTATAGGAGATGTGGTGGTTTCAATGATAAAGCGAGACATAGGCGTCAAAGACTCTGGCAATATGTTACCAGGTCATGGAGGTATACTGGACAGAGTAGATAGCCTCATCTATACTGCACCGTTGTTTTTTCATTATGTTTATTATTTGTATTATTAGGAAAGTTAGATGTTAAAAAAAATCTTTTTTGCATTGCTAGTGAGACCTTTGGTACTCATGGTGTCAGGTGTACACGTCATCGGTAAAGAAAAGCTACCTCTTGAGGGACCTTGTATCATCGCTGCAAATCATAATAGTCACCTAGATACTATGGTGTTGATGAGTATTTTCCCTTTGAAAAATATCAACAGTATTAGACCTGTAGCAGCGGCGGACTACTTCATGAAAAACAAATACTTTGCATGGTTTTCTTTGAATGTACTAGGCATTATACCTCTGAAGAGAAGACCTTCAAAAGAAGAAGGACATCCTTTATTGGGTGTGCAAAATGCTTTAAAAGATGGAGATATAGTCATAGTGTTCCCAGAAGGGAGTCGTGGAGTCCCTGAAGAGATGAGTACTTTTAAAACGGGTATTGCCCATTTATCAAAAGAATTTCCCTCTGTGCCTGTAGTCCCAGTGTATATACATGGAGCAGGTAAGGCTTTACCCAAAGGAGAAGGGCTTTTTGTGCCTTTTATTATAGATGTACATGTTGGTGAGTCTTTATTTTATAAAGATGAAGACAATAAGGCATTTACTGAGAGGTTAGAGAAAAGTATTAAAGCATTAGAAAAAAATAGTAATTAAGGATTTATACATGAAAACAATAGAAAATACATTTAAAAGTTTCGACAATACAGAATTATTTTATAGAGAGTGGGAACATAATGTAGAACCTAATGGACGCATACTCATCATATTACACCGTGGACATGAACACTCTGGGCGTTTAGAAAGTATAGCAGCCAAGCCTGAGTTTGTAGGGTACAAGATATTTTCTTATGACAACAGAGGGCATGGCCACACCAAAGCAGAATCTGCATATGAGTTTATGGATTTGGTGCGTGATTTAGATGCCTTTGTTTCTTTTGTTTGTGAGAAAGAAGGCAAGTGTCAAGAAGATGTATTTATCATAGCTAACTCTGTAGCTGGGGTAACTGCAAGTACATGGGTGCATGACTATGCACCTAAGGTGAGAGGTCTTGCTCTTGTAGCCCCTGCCTTTAAGATAAAGCTCTATTTCCCTTTTGCCAAAGAGTTTTTAAAACTGGCTGTAAAATTTAAGCCAAAGATGAACATAAAGTCTTACGTGAAGTCAAAGTTTCTTACCCATGAATTAGCGGAGCAAAAACGCTATGATGAAGACATGCTTATCACTCCAAACATCCCTGCTAGACAACTCACAACGCTACTAGATACCGCCTCTAGGGTAGTAGATGATGCAGCACTTATAGTTACACCTATGCTAGTACTCTCTGCAACCAAAGACTATGTGGTGCACTCTAAAGTGCAGGGCGACTTTTATGCTTTATTGGCTTCTCCTCTAAAGAAATTTGTTCAACTAGAGGGTTTTTACCATGGAGTACTGTATGAAAGTGAACATTCAAAAGCCATAGATGAGATAGCATCTTTTATGGAACAGTGTTTTGAATGTGAAGAGGTGAACATTGTTGAAGAGATGGTTAAAACAACCAAACAAGAGCAAGATAAAATCGCTTATGGGACTTTGCCACTCTATAAAGAAGCAAACTATTTTATCCAGCGTCAAATGATGCAAAAACTTGGCTTTTTGAGTGATGGTATGAAGATAGGGCTAAAGTATGGTTTTGACTCTGGTGTGACGCTTGACCATGTCTATAAAAATGAACCCAGTGGTATCACATGGCTAGGGAAGATGATAGATAAAAATTACTTAGAAAGTATAGGATGGAAAGGTATACGGCAAAGAAAAGTAAATATGATAAAAGCAACTGAAGAAAAAATAGCTTTACTACAAGAAAAAGGTGAAAAAGTACGCATCTTAGACATCGCAGGAGGACCTGCAAGGTATCTCATAGAAATAGCAGAGAAATACCCAGAAGTTGAGGTACAAGTGCGTGACTACCAAGAGCAAAATGTAGAAGAGGGCAGAGCTTTGGCAAAAGAGAGAGGTTTAAAAAACATCACTTATGCACAAAGTGATGCTTTTGATGCTAACAATTATGATGTGGATGGATATAGACCAAATATCGCTATTATCTCAGGTGTCTTTGAACTCTTTGAAGACAATAAGTTGATAGGTATTGCTATGGATGGCGTAGCTTCCATCGTTGAAGATGATGGGTATCTGCTTTATACAGGTCAGCCTTGGCATCCACAATTAGAACAAATAGCCAATGTATTGGGAAATCATCAAAATACCAAATGGATTATGCGTCGTCGTAGTCAGTATGAACTTGATTATCTTTTTTCTAAAAGAGGTTTTGAAAAAGAGAGTATGCGTATAGATGATTGGGGTATTTTTACGGTGTCTTCAGCGAAATTTATGGGCAAGTAGTATGTATATATTTGACCATCATTTAGATGCCAAGGCTGTGACCAAAGAGAAGTTTGTATGGATGCTCTACATGGGGATTTTCTTCTTTTTGCTGTATGGTTCTTCCAATCAATATGCAGGACTTACTTCCCCTCATCCTTCTTTTTGGATAGTATGGGAACAACAGATACCCTTTATAGAAGCATTTATTGTGCCTTATATGTCATCTGATATCATGTTTGTTATTGCTTTTTTTATGCCCTATACTAGGCTTGAACTTCGTGTACTTGCTGCAAGGATTTTATTTATTATATTTCTTTCATGTATGGTTTTTGTACTTTTTCCTTTGCAGTTTTCTTTTGAAAAACCAGAGATACAGAGCTTTACCTTTTTGTTTGGCATACTTGAGGCAGATTTGCCTTTTAATCAACTACCCTCACTCCATGTTGCGTTTGCTATAGTGCTTTGGACTTCTATGAAAAAATATATCAAAAACAGATGGATTAAAATATTTACTGCACTATGGTTTTGGTTCATAGAACTTTCAACAGTATTGGTGTATCAGCATCATTTTATAGATATCCCTACAGGAGCCATGATAGGGCTACTTGCTGTGCATATAATAAAAGAAGAAAAACAAAGTGTATTTACACATGGCTTCACCACACCCCGTTCTTTAAAAATGGCTCTTTACTACATTGTTGGGGCAGTATTGTCTATGTTTATGGCTTTTTATCTATCTTCGTGGGGTTCATGGTTTTTTCTTTGGATATTTACTTCACTCCTGCTTGTTAGTATTATCTATGCTTTTGGGCTTAATATTCTGCTTGCAGGTAAAAATGCCAAAGCATCATGGTTGCAGTGGGCACTTTTTGCTCCATACTTTTTGGGTAATTACTTATCATGGAAGTTTTATAAAAGAGAACTACCCCTTATGGTAAAACTTAAAGACAATGTCTATTTTGGGCGGTAACCAAGTCAAGAGGAATATCAGGTATTGGTAGACAAAGGCATTGGGATGGCTATTAATCTAGCCACAGAACAACAGATACAAAAAAATGGACTCTCGCAAATAAGACTCCCTTTTTTAGACCAAACCATTCAAAGTCCAAAGTCATTACATGAAGGAGTAGAGTATATAGAAGCCTATAAAAAGGAGGGTGTTTATGTGCATTGCACACTAGGACTTTCTCGTTCAGTGTCATTGGTGTCAGCATGGCTAATATTTAAAGGTCATAGCATAGAAGAAGCACAAGAAGAAATAGCTAAAATCAGACCAAACTATGTGAAGTCACCTTATATGGAGATTACATTAAAAATGTATCAAGAATATTTAGCTTCTCTTACCTAAACTTATAGTCTAAAAGTAGCAAGTGCTTACGCACTTTTTCAGGGATGTCTCCTTGAAATTCTAAAGTATTCTCTTTCACTGTACCACCAGTACCTAGATTTTTTTTGAGTGCTTTAAGTAGGGACTGTAAATCACTTTTGGTTAAATAAAATGGCTTAACTATCGTCACTACCTTGCCTCTACGTTTTTCTATGGAAAAATGTAGTTGGTGTTTATTTGGCTCTTTTACTTCTGTTGAGGTTTGTTTGTTGGGATTGTCTTTGTTGTCAGAATGCCAACCTTTATCAATCTCTACTCCAAAGTCAGCACCCATTTCAAATAGATTTTTCATTCATATATCTCCTGTATTTAACTGAAGTCTGTATCAAAAAGTATACCTAATATGACCATGCTACTAAGAAGAAAAATGAGTATTCTATAAAGTGTTTCATCACTTGGGAGATTCATTATAGTTTCCTTTTGTTTATTATATCAATTTTCATCTAGGTTTTGATATACTCACACATAAGTTTTTAAAATAATAGTGCATAAAAGGGAATGGATTATTATAAACATCATTTTATTTCGGGAGAATATATGCATATTACTAAAAAAAATCGTTGGTTCATTGTATTGGCAGCCATGGGGATACATATATGTATTGGGTCTGTTTATGCTTGGAGTGTATACGTTAAGCCCATACAAACAGCAATGAATTGGACTTTGACAGATGTCACCATTACTTTTTCTGTGGCTATCTTTTTTCTAGGTTTAGCAGCAGCACTACTTGGTAAATTTGTAGAAACTAGAGGTCCTAGGGTGGCTGCTACTTTAGCTGCAGTTCTCTTTGGTTTAGGTACTGTTGGCTCAGGCTTTGCAATTGCTATGGAGTCTAAAATATTACTCTATCTTACGTATGGGGTACTTGGTGGAGCAGGTCTTGGTATAGGGTACATATCTCCAGTGTCTACTTTGGTTAAATGGTTCCCCGATAAACGTGGTATGGCAACAGGTTTAGCCATTATGGGGTTTGGTTTTGCTTCAGCTATTTCTGGCCCAGCGATTAAATTGCTTATTGACTTTGTTGGGATTTCTTCAACCTTTTATATATTAGGGTCTATTTATTTTGGAGTGATGTTTGCTGCAGCACAGTACTTGGAAGCTCCACCAGAAGGGTATATGCCAGAACGATTTTCAAAAGCACTTGAGTCAGGTAAAGCTAAAATAAAAGAAGACTTAGCCTCTCTTACAAGAGAAGAAGCTGTGAAAACAGGTAGATTTTATGGACTATGGATAATGCTTTTTATCAACGTTACCTGTGGAATCGCTATCATTTCTGTGGCTTCACCTCTTTTGCAAGAAGTTGTGGGTATTTCTGCCATTGCAGCAGCTTCTGCTGTAGGGTTCATGGGTATCTTTAATGGAATAGGACGTATTTCTTGGGCAAGTGTTTCTGACTATTTGACACGTCCTGTGGTTTTTGTGTTGTTCTTTGTTACGCAGATTATTGCGTTTTATTTACTGACAACAGTGACGAGTATTTTTCTCTTTCAAATCCTTTTATATTACATTATGACATGTTATGGAGGAGCTTTTGCTTCCATTCCTGCATACATTGGCGATATATTTGGCACCAAACAACTAGGTGCCATACACGGGTACATTTTAACTGCGTGGGCATTGGCAGGATTGGTTGGGCCACTTATTATAGCTTATGTTAAAGACACTACGGGGTCTTACGTGAGTACATTGTATGTTTTTGTAGGGTTGTTCTCTATAGCATTAATCGCTTCAATATGGATGATTTTAAATATCAAAAAAGTGAAATTAGCTAGTGTATAGAGTAGCGAGATTATTTATGCTATCGTGTAAATAATTTCGCTCTTATTTTTCTTAGTAAGAATTTCTTTTAACTTTAGACCCTCTATAGGAAGTTTCATAAAAGCTTCTATGCTAGTAATACCTGCTTTAGCTATCTCACGTAAGACTATGCCTCTGTAGGCTTTAGCCCAATGGCTTACTACTTTACCATCTTTGATAAACTTAAGGGTAGTATAGGGTTTTGTTGGCTTATAAAATTTATCATAAAAACCTGCACGTAAGTCTAATATCTCTTCATCTTGTAAGTAGGCTTCCATAAGATGTGCCGAGTGCCCATGGTAAAATTTTTCTGGCTTGATGTCATTTACCGCTTCCCCCTGTTTTAATTTATACTCAGGGATAAGGTCCGAAGATTTGATAGGACCAAATAAATTTGAGAAGAGAATGACATTTTTGTCTATATAGTGTTGTGAGGGAGTATCTAGCTTTTCATAGCCTAGATACTCAAAAGCAACACCAGTGTAGCGTTCTATAGCTTTCATAGTAAGTTCATGAATGATGTCTTTTTTGTGTTTAAGAATATCAGTTTCTTTTTTGATACCAAACATTTTAGAGAGTACTTGCATATCTCCTTGTTGTATGACATTAGTATAGGCATGTAAGAGTTTTATGCGTTGTGGAGCCAACTCTTTAAACAGAAGTGCTGATGGATCAAAAGAATGTTCTCCCCCAGTTTTTTTTGTTTCACTAGGAGCCAGTAGTATTTTCATAATAAAGGTTATATTTTTTCTATGAGTCGTACGGCTGTATAAGCATCTTTTACCACAAAGTCTGCATATTCATCAAGGTCTTCTTTTCTTCCATACCCACATAGTACGCCAATACTTGCGATATCTGCTTTTTCTGCTGCAACCATGTCTGCAATGGTATCGCCAATCATGTATGTCACTTTCCCATAATGGTACCCTAATGCATTCATCGCACGCTCAACAGGTTCAGGGTCTGGTTTGGGATTTGTTACGTCTTCTCTGCCTATGAGTATGTCAAAGTGCTTCATAATGTCAAAATGTTCAAGAAGTATACGTGAATACTCACTTGTCTTGGTGGTCACAACACCCAGCCTGCCATGGTTCTCTGCCAACTCTAGTGCTTCTCTTACATGAGGTAAAAGAACTGTTTTTTCTGTATGTATAGTTTTGTAATGCTCTTTATAGACTTTTACATACGCCATAGCTTCAGATTCAGCTACTCCAAGATTTACAAACATCACTTCTAAAGGCAAGCCTATAAATGATTTTATACTTTCCGCACTTGGTACCTCTTCCCCGAAAGCTTCATACGCTTTTTCAAAACTCTCCAAAATTGCTTCTGTCGAGTCAATAAGTGTACCATCAAGATCAAACAAGATAATCTTTGCCCTTGTTTTAGTTTCTTTGAGTTGGTACATGGTACTTTGTGCATTTGCCATTTTTGTATCCTTCTTTTAAAATTTTACATCTTTAGGCAATCTAAAAATGTATATATAGTTTTCGAATAATACCGAGTCTAAATAAACCCAAATTTAAATTTAAGATGTTGAACTAGGATTTAAAAAAAAGAAATTTAAACTTTTTTATAAAAAACCTTGACAATGATAAGCATTTTGTCTATAATTCCCATCCATTTTAAGTGAATAGCTTTTAATGATGGTGCTGGTGTAGCTCAGCTGGCTAGAGCAGCTGATTTGTAATCAGCAGGTCGGGGGTTCGAGTCCCTTCACCAGCTCCATGAAATTTTTATCAGTGTTTGACCAGAAAATTAATATATTTTAGTAATAGTATTAATCTAAAACATTATGGTGGGTTACTCAAGTGGCCAACGAGGGCGGATTGTAAATCCGCTGACTACGTCTTCGAAGGTTCGAATCCTTCACCCACCACCATCGTTAACCTATGCGGGCGTAGCTCAGTGGCTAGAGTTCCTGCCTTCCAAGCAGGCTGTCGAGGGTTCGAATCCCTTCGCCCGCTCCATATAGGTATTAATCTGGGAGCTGATGTGAACGCATCATTAATATATACTTCACATTACTACAATAAACAAACACTCATAATAATGTATTTTTATAAAAACTTGACGATATAATGTCGTCTTTAATGCCCATATGGCTCAGGGGTAGAGCACTTCCTTGGTAAGGAAGAGGTCGTGAGTTCAAGTCTCACTATGGGCTCCATATGAATGAAAGAAAACCAAGTATGGACAAGTGTGTGGTAATCGTACTATACTCCTGTCCATATGGGTTAAAATAAGATTAAGTAGACTTGGGTATAATACTGCCTTTAATATAACATAATAACGCTAGGAGAAAAGCATGGCTAAAGAAAAATTTGAACGAACGAAACCCCACGTTAACATAGGTACAATTGGTCACGTTGACCACGGAAAAACTACATTGACAGCTGCAATTACAATGTGTCTAGGTCTTAAAAATGGTCAGGCAACTATGGATTATGATCAAATTGATAATGCTCCAGAAGAGAGAGAAAGAGGAATTACGATTGCTACTTCTCACGTAGAATATGAAACAGATACTAGACACTATGCTCACGTAGATTGTCCAGGTCACGCGGATTACGTTAAAAACATGATTACTGGTGCTGCTCAAATGGACGGTGCGATTCTTGTTATTGCTTCAACTGATGGACCGATGGCTCAAACTAGAGAGCACATTCTTCTTTCTAAACAAGTAGGTGTGCCATACATCGTAATTTTCTTGAACAAAGAAGATCAGCTTGATGATGAAGATAAAGAAGAGATGTTAGAGCTTGTAGAGATGGAAGTTCGTGAACTTCTTTCTGAGTATGATTTCCCAGGCGACGATACACCAATCGTTGCAGGTTCCGCATTCAAAGCACTTGAAGAAGCGAAAGCTGGTACTGCTGGTGAGTGGTCAGAAAAAATCTATAAATTAATGGATGAAGTTGATGCCTATATTCCAGAACCTAAAAGAGAAACTGAAAAAGATTTTCTCATGGCAATTGAAGACATCTTTACTATCCAAGGTCGTGGTACAGTTGTAACTGGTAAAGTCGATCAAGGTCAAGTATGTGTAGGTGACGAAGTTGAAATCGTTGGTCTTAAAGATACTCAAAAAACAACAGTAACGGGTGTAGAAATGTTCCGTAAAGAGATGGATTGTGGTATTGCTGGAGATAACTGTGGTGTGCTTATCCGTGGTATTGAAAAAGAAGCTGTACAAAGAGGTATGGTTCTTTGTAAGCCAGGCTCAATTACTCCACATACTAAATTTGAAGCTGAAATCTATGTGCTTACAAAAGAAGAAGGTGGAAGACATACTCCATTCTTTAATAACTATAGACCACAATTTTATGTACGTACAACAGATGTAACAGGTTCAGTTGAACTTCAAGAAGGTACCGAAATGGTTATGCCAGGTGATAATGTTAAAGTTAATGTTGAACTTATTGCTCCAGTTGCAATGGATCAAGGTACTAAGTTTGCTATCCGTGAAGGTGGTAGAACTGTTGGTGCTGGTGTTGTTTCTAAGATTATTGCTTAAGAAAACATTGTAAGAGGCTTTTTCCTCTTGCACACTTATCATAGGAGATAACAATGAGAGAAACGGTTCACTTAGGATGTGAGAAATGTACAAGACGTAATTATCACACAACTAAAAACAAAAAAACAACGACAGAAAAACTTGCTTTAAAAAAATATTGTAAATGGTGTAAATGCCATACAATACATAAAGAGATGAAGCTGTAATAATGAAATTTAATATCTAAAGTTATTCTTTAGATATTAATTGTAGGCCAATAGCTCAGTTGGTAGAGCACTGGTCTCCAAAACCAGGTGCCGTGGGTTCGAGTCCCTCTTGGCCTGCCATAAATAAAGGTAACAAAATGGAAAAATTTTCAACATTTATTACGAATGCTCGAGCAGAGCTTCATAAAGTTATATTTCCAACAAAAATACAAGTCAGACAAGCATTTTTAGCAGTTATTTTAGTTGTAACTGTAATATCAATATTTTTAGCATTGGTTGACCTTTTGATGTCATCAATCGTATCATCAGTTTTATAGGATAAACAATGGCTTTTCAATGGTATGCAATTCAAACATATTCTGGTTCTGAACAATCTGTTAAAAGGGCTATTGAACAACTTATAGTTGATCATGGTATCGAAGAGAAGGTAGAACGTATTGTAGTTCCAACAGAAGAAGTAATAGAAGTGAAAAACGGTGAGAAGAAAATTACTGAACGTACACTTTACTCAGGGTATGCATTTGCACATATAGACCTGGATACAGACCTCTGGCATAAGATACAGTCTTTACCTAGAGTATCTAGATTTATCGGTGAACAAAAGACACCTACTGCACTAACAGAGTCGGATATCAAAAATATATTGGACAAGATGGAGAATAAATCTGCACCACGTCCTAAAGTTGATTTTGAAACAGGAGAAATGGTTCGCATAATAGATGGATCTTTTTCTAACTTTACAGGCATAGTTGAAGAGTATGATCTTGACCATGGAAAATTAAAATTAAATGTTTCAATTTTTGGTAGAAACACTCCCGTAGAGATACTCTATACGCAAGTAGAAAAAATTATATAACCTAGAAATGGTTAAACTATACAAAGGAAAATAGATGGCAAAAAAGATAGCTGAAAAGTTCAAAATGATGATCCCAGCAGGGTCAGCAAACCCATCACCACCAGTAGGTCCAGCATTGGGTCAGCGTGGTGTAAATATTATGGAGTTTTGTAAAGCTTTTAATGAAAAAACAAAAGATATGATGGGTTTTAAAGTACCTGTTATAGTGACTGTATATGTAGATAAAAGTTTCACGATGGAGACTAAGCAACCACCAGCATCAGAACTTATTTTAAAAGCTGCGGGTCTTAAAAAAGGTACTGATAACCCTATTACTACTAAAGTTGGTACTATTACTAAAGCAAAACTTGATGAAATAATTGAGAGAAAAATTGTTGATATGAATACCAATGATAAAGAAATGGCAGCAAAAATTATTGCTGGAACATGTAGAAGTATGGGTGTTGACATAGTAGACTAAAGTAGTCCACTATTAAAATTAAATCTTTAACCACATGATTTAAAAAATGTGGGAGCATAGAAGCGGAGAAAAATAATGGCAAAAAAACCAAGTAAAAGAAGAGAAGCATTACTTAAAATAGTAGATGTTACAAAAGAGTATAGTGTTGAAGAAGCGATGAAAACACTAAAACAACTTAAGTCAGCAAAATTTGATGAGACAGTTGAAGTGGCACTTAACCTGAATGTGGATCCTAGACATGCAGACCAAATGGTTAGAGGATCAGTTGTTCTTCCAAATGGTACAGGTAAAAAAGTAAGAGTAGCAGTATTTGCAAAAGATGCAAAAGCTGATGAGGCAAAAGCAGCAGGGGCAGATCTTGTTGGGGCGACGGAATTAATTGAAGATATTCAAGCTGGTAAAATTGACTTTGATATAGTCATATCTACACCAGATATGATGGGTGTACTAGGAAAAGTAGCAAGAATACTAGGACCAAAAGGTCTTATGCCCAACCCTAAAACTGGAACCGTAACTATGGATGTTGCTAAAGCCGTAGAAAATGCTAAAGGTGGGCAGGTGAACTTTAGAGTTGATAAAAAAGGAAATATTCATGCTGGGATAGGTAAAATATCTTTTTCAGAAGATGCGATAAGAGAAAATTTTATTACACTTATGGAAGTTATCAATAGAGCTAAACCAGCATCTGCAAAAGGTAGATATATAACAAACGGGGCAATCTCGCTTACAATGAGTCCTGCCATTACACTTGATACTAGTGAACTAATGGACATTAAATAAGATAAAGAGACTTTGGTCTCTTCCTTATTTTCAAATAAGAATTAATATTAATTCTTATTTGAGAGTAATTAATTACTACTCACAGAACCATTAGGTTCACATCTTAGATTTAAGAAAAAAGGGGCGAAAGCTTAATTAGTTTGCCTGAAAGGGCGGATGTGTGAGAGTTGTTAGTAAACTCTTATACCCTTTTTGAAATCGGAAGGAGAATATATGACTAGAACTAGAAAAGAAGAATTAGTTGCAGAATTAACAGCAGAGTTTAAAGATGCTGGTTCAATTATCGTTTGTGATTACAAAGGTATGACGGTTGAAAATCTTGAAATTGTAAGAAATCTTGCAAAAGATGAAGATACTAAGGTCAAGGTTATAAAAAATAGATTAGCTCGAATTGCATTAAAAAATGCAGGATGCGATGATATTAATTTTACAGATACTAATCTTGTAATATGGGGCGATACTCAAGTTTTACCTTGTAAAATCGCAGATAAAGCAGCAACTCAATTTAAAAATAGTTTTGCAATTAAAACTGGTTTAATCCAGGGTGAAGTTGCTAGTATGGAAACAATTATGGCTATGGCTAAACTTCCTACTAGAGATGAGCTTATTGGTATGCTTCTTAATGTTTGGAATGCCCCAGTACAAAACTTTACTATTGGTATGCAAGCATTTGCAACCAAAAAAGAAGAAGAGGCGTAGCGTGGTGAGAGCCACAAGGCTCTTTTAATTTGAAAATGCAAAGCATTTATTAATATATTTAAGGAATTAATTATGGCAACAACTAAAGAAGATGTTCTTGAGTTTATCTCAAACATGTCAGTACTTGAGCTCTCTGAGCTTGTAAAAGAATTTGAAGAAAAATTTGGCGTATCTGCACAAGCAACAGTAGTAGCTGCTGGTGGAGCTTCTGTTGGTGGAGCTGCAGAAGAAGCGCAAACTGAATTTGATGTTGTTCTTACTGATGCCGGTGAGAAGAAGATTAATGCGATTAAAGTGGTAAGAGCAATTACTGGTCTTGGACTTAAAGAAGCAAAAGCAGCAGTAGAAGAAGCACCAACTGTACTTAAAGCTGGTGTAGCTAAAGAAGAAGCTGAAGAACTTAAAAAACAAATTGAAGAAGCTGGCGCAAAATGTGAGCTTAAATAAGTCTTAGGACTTATTTGAGACTAAATCTATAGATTTAGTCTCAAACCTTTGATATAGTTAAAAGCTATTTGGAGACATTCTCATACCCTCCATAGATAGTTTCTTTGTGTATCTAAACGATATTAATCATTAAACCATTTACCCACAATCACCATAAGGACAAATATGCTAAATTCTTTGCATTCTGGTAACAGACTTCGTGTTGACTTCTCAAAAACACCAAGAGAAATCGAAATTCCAAATCTACTTCAACTTCAACAAAAATCTTATGAAAATTTTTTAATGATGGGCGAAAAAGATAGAAAAAACTCTACATTAGAGAGAGTCTTTAGATCAGCATTCCCTATTCATGATCAGCAAAATAGAGTGACATTAAGTTATAAAAATTCTGAGATTATCAAACCTAAATACACTGTACGTGAATGTATGGAAAGAGGATTAACGTATTCTGTATCATTAAAAATGAATATTGCATTAACCATTTGGAATAGAGATGAGAAGACAGGTGAAAAGTTGGATCCTAAAGAGATTAAAGAGCAGGCAGTTTTTGTACGGGATATCCCTTTGATGACAGAGAGAACATCGTTTATTGTCAATGGTGTTGAGAGAGTTATAGTGAACCAACTGCATAGATCACCAGGTGTTATTTTTAAAGAAACAGAAGGTACAACTGTTGGTTCACCACTACTTTATTCTGCTCAAATTATACCTGATCGTGGATCTTGGCTCTATTTTGAGTATGATTCAAAAGAAATTCTTTATGCGCGTATTAACAAAAGAAGAAAAATACCTGTAACTATTCTTTTTAGGGCACTGGACTACTCGAAAGATGATATTATTAAATTATTTTATAAAACAAAAGAGATTACTCTTAAAGATAATAGGTTCCTTGTTAAATTTGATGTAGATGACTTTGGTGGTAGAGCTGAGTATGATGTGAAAGATATTGATGGTAAAGTGGTTGTCAATGCGGGGAAAAGACTTACAAAGAAAAAAGCACAAAAACTTATCGATGAAGGACTTGAGTGGATTGAGTATCCTCTTGAAGTACTTATGGAAAGATATTTAGCAGCACCTTTAATAGATCAAGAGAGTGGAGAAATACTTTATGATGTAGTTACACCTTTAGATGAAGCAAAATTGAAAAAGATGATTGAAGATGGTATAACTAGTATTGAAATTATTAATGATCTTGCTGATGGTGCGGATAGATCCATTATCAATGCATTTATTGCGGATAATGAAAGCTTAAGACTTTTAAAGCAGACAGAAGAGATAGAAGATGAAAATATACTCTCAGCTATTCGTATTTATAAAGTCATGAGACCAGGTGAACCGGTTACTCCTGATGCGGCAAAGGCATTCTTGAAACAACTTTTCTTTGATTCCGAGAGATATGACCTTACTAAAGTGGGTCGTATGAAAATGAACCATAAATTAGGACAAGACATTCCAGAGTATGCAACGATACTTACTTCTGAAGATCTTATTAATACAGTAAAATACTTGATTAAAGTTAAAAATGGTCAAGGTCATATTGATGACAGAGATCACTTAGGAAATAGAAGAATTAGAGCTATTGGAGAGCTTCTTGGTAATGAGTTACATAACGGACTTATCAAAATGCAAAAAGCAATTCGTGATAAAATGACTACGGTGTCTGGTACAATTGATGAACTTATGCCTCATGATTTATTGAATTCTAAAATGATAACAAATACAATTTTAGAATTTTTTTCTTCAGGACAACTTTCACAGTTTATGGATCAGACGAATCCACTTTCAGAAGTGACACACAAAAGAAGACTCTCAGCACTTGGAGAGGGGGGATTGGTAAAAGAAAGAGCTGGATTTGAAGTTAGAGATGTTCACCCTACGCATTATGGGCGTATTTGTCCAATAGAGACACCAGAAGGGCAAAATATTGGACTTATTAATACTTTGGCAACATACTCTAAAGTTAATGAGCATGGGTTTATTGAAGCACCTTATAAGGTAGTTAAAGATTGTCAAGTAACAGATGAAATCATCTACATAACTGCAACACAAGAAGAAGATAAATGTATTGCTCCTGCATCTACAGTATTAACTGAAGATGGTCGTATTGAAGAAGATCTTATTGAAACGAGACTTAATGGTAATATTGAACTAAATGATGCTTCACGTGTTGACTTGATTGATATTTCGCCATTAATGATTTCTGGTTCAGCCGCAGCACTTATCCCATTTCTGGAGCATGATGATGCTAACCGTGCACTTATGGGTTCAAATATGCAACGTCAAGCTGTCCCACTTTTAAAAACGGATGCTCCTGTGGTGGGTACAGGTATGGAAGCTATTGTATCTCGTGATGCTTGGGAAGCAGTGAAAGCGAAAAGAGCAGGTACAGTAGAAAAAGTAGATGCGAAAAATATATATATTATGGGCGAAGATGAATCTGGAGTGTTTATTGACCATTATCCAATGGAAAAGAACATGAGAACCAATCAAAATACTACATTTACGCAGACTCCTATTGTGAAGCTTCATGATAAGGTAGAAGCTAAACAGGTGATTGCAGACGGTGCTAATATGGATCAAGGAGAATTGGCTATTGGTAAAAATATAATGGTCGCATTTATGCCTTGGTATGGATATAACTATGAAGATGCGATTATCATTTCTGAAAAAGTGATACGTGAAGATACTTTTACCTCTGTGCATACGTATGAAAAAGAAGTAGAAGCTAGAGAGTTAAAGCATGGTACAGAAGAGATTACCCGTGATATTCCAAATATTCGTGAAGATGAACTTTTACATTTGGATGAATCAGGTATTGTTGAAATAGGTACCTATGTGAAGTCAGGGATGATTCTTGTTGGTAAGGTATCACCTAAAGGAGAGATAAAACCAACACCTGAAGAGAGACTTTTACGCGCTATTTTTGGTGAAAAAGCTGGACATGTAGTCAATAAATCATTGTATTGTCCAGCTTCAATGGAAGGTGTTGTTGTTGATATAAAAGTCTTTACTAAAAAAGGTTATGAAAAAGATGCACGTGCTATTCAGGCCTATGAAGAAGAGAAAGCGATACTAGATGGCGATCACCATGATCAACTTCTTATGATTGATAGAGAAGAGATCTTAAGAATTTCAAATTATCTTTCAAGCCAAGAGTTGCTAAAAGATGTAAGTATTGGGGAAGAAATATTTAAATCAGGTTCTAATATTCCTGAAGCAGTAATAAAAGAAGTGAATAGATTTGCACTTCGTGGCGTGGTTCAGTCGTATGCAGATAATGTGCAAAACGAATATGAATCACTTAAAAATTACTTTTTAAAGCAAAAGAAAAGACTTAAAAATGAACATGAAGAGAAATTAACCATCTTAGAAAAAGATGATATCTTGCCTTCTGGTGTGACTAAACTTGTGAAAATTTATATTGCAACGAAACGTAAGCTTAAAGTTGGAGATAAAATGGCTGGTCGTCACGGAAACAAAGGTATTGTCTCTAATATAGTTCCCGAGATAGACATGCCATATATGGAAGATGGAAGAGCTGTTGAGATTATTTTGAATCCACTTGGAGTACCTTCTCGTATGAACATCGGTCAAATTCTTGAAGTCCACCTTGGACTTGTAGGAAAAAGACTTGGTGAGCAAATCCAAGAGATGTTTGATGTAAAACAAGATGATTTCATTAAAAAACTTAGAGCCAAAATGATTGAGATATCAGATGTAGCAAAACTCATGAATGCGAAAGAACTTCTTGGAAAAATGTCTGATGAAGAGTTACTTAAATATGGTAGAGACTGGTCAACAGGAGTGAAGTTCGCTGCTCCAGTTTTTGAAGGTGCAAATCAAGCAGAATTTGACAAACTATTTGCGTTAGCAAAAATAGACTCTGATGGTAAGATGAACCTCTATGATGGTAAAACGGGTGAAAAAATGATAGAGCGTGTAAATGTAGGGTATATGTACATGTTAAAACTTCATCACTTAGTGGATGAAAAAGTCCATGCTCGGTCTACTGGGCCATACTCCCTTGTAACGCAGCAGCCAGTGGGTGGTAAGGCACTCTTTGGTGGGCAGCGATTTGGAGAGATGGAAGTTTGGGCACTTGAAGCGTATGGTGCAGCACATATACTTAAAGAGATGTTGACGATTAAATCTGATGATGTTGAAGGACGAGCTAGAGCATATAGAGCTATTACTAAAGGTGAGTCTGTACCTGAGTCTGGTGTACCTGAAACAATGTTTGTATTGACAAAAGAACTTCAAGCACTTGGTTTAGATGTAGACCTATTTGAGAGTAAAAAAGAAGTGGAGGGTGAAAATGAGTAAGTTTTTAGAGAATTTAACACCAATAGATTTAAACAGTGATGACAGACCAAAGGATCTAGCAGCGTTAAAGTTGGGGGTTGCTAGTCCAGAGAAAGTACTTTCTTGGTCTTATGGTGAAGTAAAAAAACCAGAAACGATTAACTACAGAACCCTCAAACCAGAGCGTGATGGACTTTTTTGTGCCAAAATATTTGGTCCTATAAGAGACTATGAGTGTCTTTGTGGAAAATACAAAAAGATGCGTTATAAAGGGGTTGTATGCGAGAAGTGTGGTGTTGAAGTTACTTCTTCAAAAGTAAGAAGAAACAGAATGGGGCATATTGACCTTATTGCACCTGTTGCGCATATTTGGTATGTGTCTTCATTGCCTTCACGTATTGGGACATTACTAGGTGTGAAGATGAAGGACCTTGAACGTGTACTTTATTATGAAGCATACATTGTAAAAAATCCAGGAGAAGCATCGTATGATAATGAAGGATTAACCCCATTAATGAGATATGATGTATTGAATGAAGAACAGTATCAGCAAATTATACAACGTTTTGGAGACACTGGATTAGACGCTCGTATGGGTGGAGAAATAGTACAGGAACTTCTTGCTGATCTCGATTTGGTTGAAATGTTTACACAGCTTAAGCTTGACATTCAGGCAACCAAGTCTGAAGCAAAAAGAAAAACAATTGTAAAACGTCTTAAAGTCATTGAAGCATTTCTTCATTCAGGTAATAGACCAGAGTGGATGATGCTAACACAACTTCCTGTGCTTCCCCCTGACCTTAGACCACTTGTAAGTCTTGATGGTGGTAAATTTGCAGTTTCTGATGTGAATGACCTCTATAGAAGGGTGATTAACCGTAACCAACGTCTAAAAAGACTTGTGGAACTTGATGCCCCTGAAATTATCGTTAGAAATGAAAAGCGTATGCTTCAAGAAGCGGTTGATGCATTATTTGATAACGGTAGACGCGGCAATGCTGTAAAAGGTGCCAATAAGAGACCACTAAAGTCACTTTCAGAAGTGATTAAAGGTAAGCAAGGTAGATTTAGACAAAACCTTCTTGGTAAACGTGTGGATTTCTCTGGACGTTCTGTTATTGTTGTTGGACCTGATTTACGTATGGATCAGTGTGGTCTTCCTAAGAAGATGGCAATTGAACTATTTAAACCACACTTGATGGCTAAACTAGAAGAAAAAGGTTATGCGACAACGCTTAAACAAGCCAAAAAAATGATTGAGAAGCAAGAAAATGAAGTATGGGAATGTTTAGAAGAAGTGGTTGATAACTATCCTATCTTACTAAACCGTGCACCAACACTTCACAAGCTTTCGATTCAGGCATTTCACCCAAGACTTATCGAAGGTAAAGCGATTCAATTGCACCCACTTGTATGTTCTGCGTTTAATGCCGATTTTGATGGGGATCAAATGGCAGTACACGTGCCACTTTCAGATGAAGCGATAGCAGAAGCAAAAGTGTTAATGCTTGCATCTATGAACATTTTGCTTCCAGCTTCTGGTAAAGCGATTGCAGTACCTTCACAAGATATGATTTTGGGTCTTTACTACCTAACGCTAGAGAAAAATGATGTCAAAGGTGAGAATAAACTTTTTGCAAATGTGGAAGAAGTTGAAATTGCTTTTGAGCAAAATGCACTTAATCTCAATGCACGTATTAGAACAGTGATTGACGGGAAAATTACAAAGTCTACTTCTGGTAGATTGATTTTAAAATCAATTATACCTGACTATGTACCTGAGAAATATTGGAACAAAGTGTTAAAGAAGAAAGACATTGGTACTTTAGTTGACTACATCTATAAAATAGGTGGTGTCTCTGAGACAGCTGGTTTCCTTGATGACCTTAAGGATATGGGTTTTAAATATGCAACTAAAGTAGGCGTTTCCATTTCTATTGATGATATTATTATTCCTGAGGAAAAAGTACCAAATGTACTTGCTGCTAAAGAGCAAGTCAAAGAGATACAAAGACAATTTGGTGCAGGACTTTTAACTGATCAAGAACGTTATAATAAAATTATTGATATTTGGACTGATTCTAATAATAGTATCGCTGGAAGTCTTATGAACCTTATTAAGGCTGATAAAGATGGGTTCAACTCAGTACACATGATGGCTGACTCTGGGGCTAGAGGTTCTGCAGCTCAGATACGTCAACTTTCTGGTATGAGGGGTCTGATGGCGAAATCTGACGGGTCTATTATTGAAACACCAATTACGTCAAACTTCCGTGAAGGTCTAAATGTACTTGAATACTTTATCTCAACACACGGAGCGAGAAAAGGTCTTGCAGATACAGCACTTAAAACTGCCAATGCAGGGTATTTGACTCGAAAACTTATTGATGTTGCTCAAAATGTGAAAGTTGCTATGACAGATTGTGGTACGCATGAAGGTGTAGAAGTTTCTGACATCGTTGTGGGTAATGAAATGATTGAACCACTTTCAGATAGAATTTATGGGCGTGTATTGGCTGAAGACATTATTGACCCTATTACTTCAGAAGTGCTTGTCTCTGAGGGAACTATGATTGATGAAGAAACAGCAACACGCGTGCAAGAAGCAGGTGTACGTTTAGTTGTTATTAGGGCACCTTCAACATGTAAAGCACCTAAAGGAATTTGTGCAAAATGTTATGGGCTTAACATGGCAGATAATATGATCGTAAGACGTGGTGAAGCTGTTGGGGTTATTGCTGCACAATCTATTGGTGAGCCAGGTACACAGCTTACGCTTCGTACCTTCCATACAGGAGGAACAGCTACAGCAGGGAAAGAAGAGCGTTCAGTTGTGGCAACTAAAGAAGGTTTTGTAAGATACTACAACCTGAATGTGTATAAAAATACAGAAGGCAAATTGATTGTAGCAAACAGAAGAAATGCCGGTGTACTTTTGGTTGAACCTAAAATTAAAGCTGTGACTTCTGGAATTGTTTCTGTGGTTGTGACACATGATGAAATTGTTGTATCTGTTTCAGCAAAAGGTAAAGATGAAGTAAAGTATAACCTTAGGAAATCTGATGTAGCTAAATCAAATGAGCTTGCGGGAGTTGCTGGTAAAGTTGAGGGTAAACTCTTTTTGCCATTAGAAGATGGCGATAAAGTGGAAGAGGGTGATTCTATTGTTGAAGTTATTAAGGAAGGTTGGTCTGTGCCATCACGCGTACCTTTTGCCTCTGAATTAAAAGTTGAAGATGGTGCACCTGTAACACAAGAAGTGGTTTCTGAATCTAAAGGAACTGTTAAGTTTTTCTTACTTAAGGGTGATTATCTTGAAGCACATGAGGGCATTAAATCAGGAATGAAGGTCGAAGAAAAAGGTTTATTCGCAGTAGTTGTAGATGATAACAATAGAGAAGCAGCAAGGCATTATATATCAAGAGGTTCAATCATAAAAGTTCAGAATGATGCTAAAGTTGAACGTGGTGATATTCTTTCTTCCTCTGCATCATCTGAGCAGGTTGTTATTGCGGAATGGGATCCATATTCTGAGCCTATTATTGCAGAACAGGCAGGTACATTGAAATTTGAAGACATTATTCCTGGTGTTACTGTTGTTGAACAGTTTGATGAAGTTACAGGAGATACAAGACTAGAATTAAATGAGTATATTCCAGCAGCGTATAAACCAGCGATTGTTCTTGCTACTGAAGATGGGGAGCTTGTACGTTATCAACTTGACCCTAAAACAAGTCTTTATGTAAATGATGGTGATATTGTAAATATTGCAGATATTTTGGCTAAAACACCAAAAGCGGCTATTAAATCACAAGATATTACTGGGGGTCTTCCAAGAGTTTCTGAGCTCTTTGAAGCTAGGCGTCCAAAAGATATTGCGCTTATCGCACAAATAGATGGTGTTGTGAGTTTTGGTAAGCCATTACGAGGAAAAGAAAGACTTATTGTTGCGGGTAATAATGGTCAAATAACGGAACAATTTGTAGATAAAAATAAAGTTGCACTTGTAAATACAGGGGAGTATGTGCATGCAGGAGAGAAACTTACAGATGGAATTGTTTCTAGTCATGATATCTTAGCCGCACTTGGGGAGAAAGCATTGTATGAATATATTGTGTCTGAAGTGCAAATGGTTTATCGTCGTCAAGGGGTTAATATCTCAGATAAACACATTGAGATTGTGACTTCTCAGATGATGAGACAAGTTAAAGTTGTTGAGTCTGGTGATTCTAGATTTATTGCAGGTGATATTGTTTCTCGTCGTAAATTCCAAGAGGAAAATGAGTCTGTACTTAAGTTAGGTGGTGAACCAGCTATTGCTGAACCAATGCTCGTAGGTATTACACGTTCAGCAGTTGGTGCAGATAGTATCATTTCTGCAGCATCATTTCAAGATACAACAAAAGTATTGACTTCTGCGTCTATTGCAGGAACAGTTGATAAGCTTGAAGATCTTAAAGAAAATGTTGTTATTGGGCGTCTTATACCAGTAGGTACTGGTATGATTGATAATGATGATATTCAATTCGAATCAGCTGAGTAGCTAGTATCTTAGAGGCTGTTTCTGACACTTGTCAGGAACAGTATAAATAATTAGTATAATTCCCTTCCTTTTATATAAGAAAAACCAAAGAATATTTCGATATAATATGCCTCCAAAAATCTGTACTATTTAGACTAGATAAAAGCGTTGAAAACAACGTTATTGTGTGGTGTAACAACCCAGATTCAAGAGACATTGATCTCAATTCAAACTAACCAACTTAAACATGAAAATGTTAAGTGAAAATACATAAAAGGAAACGATTTGCCTACAATTAACCAATTGATTCGTAAAGAACGTAAAAAGCAAGTGAAAAAATCAAAATCACCTGCACTCGTAAGCTGCCCTCAAAGAAGGGGCGTATGTACTAGAGTTTACACAACAACTCCAAAAAAACCTAACTCAGCTTTAAGAAAAGTTGCAAAAGTTAGATTAACATCAGGATTTGAAGTAATCTCATACATTGGTGGTGAAGGTCACAACCTTCAAGAACACTCTATCGTACTGGTACGTGGAGGAAGAATTAAAGATTTACCGGGTGTAAAATATCACATTGTTCGTGGTGCATTGGATGCTTCAGGTGTTCAAGGTAGAACAGTTGCTAGATCGAAATACGGTACAAAAAGACCTAAAAAATAATTCTTTAAGAAATATTTATAATAGTAAAAAGTAATAGTTTAGTCTGGGAACAGACTTCAAGCAGGTATTGTCATTTAGTCTATTAGGGCTTACCTTAGGGGACAAGACTTGAGTAAATTTTAAATAATTGAAGGAAATCTTAAATGAGAAGAAGAAAAGCTCCCGTTAGACCGGTATTGCCAGATCCAGTATATGGATCAAAAGTATTAACAAAATTCATCAACGCTATTATGCTTGGTGGTAAAAAAAGTACAGCACAGAAAGTTATGTATTCTGCGTTAGAAAGAATTGAATCAAAATCTGGTGAAAAAGGTATTGAAGTATTCAATAAAGCAATGGATAATGTCAAGCCTGTAATGGAAGTAAAATCTAGAAGAGTGGGTGGGGCAACTTACCAAGTGCCAATAGAAGTTAGACCTGTAAGACAGCAGTCTCTAGGTATTAGATGGATTGTAGATGCTGCTAGAAAAAGAAATGAAAGAACAATGATGGAGCGTTTAAGTAATGAACTTATGGACGCTGCGACCGAGAAAGGTGCTGCTTTCAAAAAGAAAGAAGATACGTATAAAATGGCAGAAGCGAATAAAGCGTTTGCTCATTACAGATGGTAAGGAAGTAAGTTATGGCAAGAACACATAAGCTTAACGATGTAAGAAATATTGGTATTGCTGCACACATTGATGCAGGGAAAACAACAACAACAGAAAGAATTTTATTCTATACAGGTGTTGAGCATAAAATCGGTGAAGTACATGATGGTGCTGCAACGATGGACTGGATGGAGCAAGAGCAAGAAAGAGGTATTACGATTACTTCTGCTGCAACTACTTGTGAATGGAATAAAAAGCAAATTAACATTATAGATACCCCAGGTCACGTTGACTTTACGATTGAAGTTGAACGTTCTATGAGAGTACTTGATGGTGCTGTATCTGTATTTTGTGCTGTTGGTGGGGTTCAACCACAATCTGAGACTGTATGGAGACAAAGAAACCGTTATGGTGTGCCATCTATTGTTTTTGTAAACAAATATGACAGAACAGGTTCAGACTTTTATGAAGTTGAAAGACAAATTGTTGAGAGACTTAAAGGAAATCCAGTTCCAATTCAACTCCCTATTGGAGCAGAAGAGAACTTCCAAGGCGTTGTAGATTTAGTTAAAATGAAAGCAATTGTTTGGGATAAAGATGCTGCTATGGGTTCTAATTACCATGTAGAAGAGATACCTGAAGATATGATTGAACTTTCAGAGAAGTATCGTGAAAATCTGATAGAAAAAATCTCTGAAGCAGATGGTAATGATGAACTTATGGAAAAATACATGGAAGGCGAAGAGCTAACTGAAGAGGAGATTGTTGCTGGTATCAAAGCTGCAACGATTGGTATGCACATTGTTCCTATGACAGTTGGGTCTGCTTTTAAAAATAAAGGTGTTCAGACGTTACTTGATGCAGTTGTTGATTATCTACCATCTCCAGTTGAAGCACCTGCTATTAAAGGTACGATGATGGATGATGAAGAGAAAGAAGTCACTGTTCCATCAACAGATGATGGTCCATTTGCATCATTGGCATTTAAAATCATGACCGATCCTTTTGTCGGTCAGTTGACATTTATCCGTGTATATAGGGGTATATTAGAATCAGGTTCTTACGTACATAACTCAACAAAAGATAAAAAAGAGCGTATTGGTCGTATCATGAAAATGCATGCGATAAAAAGAGAAGAAGTGCAAGAGATTTACGCAGGTGAAATCGGTGCGGTTGTAGGTCTTAAGAACACGACAACGGGTGATACACTTTGTGATGCATCTGATAAAGTAGTTCTTGAAAGAATGGACTTCCCAGATCCAGTTATCTCTGTTGCAGTTGAGCCTAAAACAAAGGCTGACCAAGAAAAAATGGGTGTTGCTTTAGGTAAACTAGCTGCAGAAGATCCATCTTTCCGTGTCTCTTCAGATGAAGAGACTGGTCAGACTATCATCTCAGGTATGGGTGAACTTCACCTAGAAATCCTTGTAGATAGAATGAAAAGAGAATTTAACGTTGAAGCAGATGTTGGAGCACCACAAGTTTCTTACCGAGAAACCATTAGAGAATCGGTTGAGAAAGAATATAAATATGCAAAACAATCTGGTGGACGTGGACAATTTGGTCATGTATATCTTAGAATTGAGCCACAAGAACCAGGATTTGGTTATGAGTTTGTGGATGAAGTTAAAGGTGGGGTTGTTCCAAAAGAATTTATCCAGCCTGTAAACAAGGGTGTACAAGAAGCTATGGCACGTGGTATCCAAGCGGGTTATCCTGTTGAAGATGTGAAGGTAACACTTTATGATGGTTCTTATCATGATGTCGATTCTTCTGAAATGGCGTTTAAGCTTGCTGGATCTATGGGGTTCAGAGAAGGGTGTAAGCAAGCAAAGCCAGTTATACTTGAGCCAATGATGAAAGTTGAAGTTGAAGTTCCTGAAGATTACATGGGAGACGTGATTGGTGATGTCGCCAAAAGACGTGGACAAGTAAATGGTATGGATGACAGAGCTGGAAACAAAATCGTTAATGCATTTGTACCACTTTCAGAAATGTTTGGTTACTCAACGGACTTACGTTCTATGACGCAAGGTCGTGCAACGTATGCGATGGAGTTTGACCACTATGAAGAAGTGCCACAAAATGTAGCAAAAGAAATCATCGAAAAGAGAAATAGTTAATCTTTCGTAGTATTTCACTATAATTTTGAAGGAGTATCTCAGTCACGCACTGGGAGTACGCTCCTTCGATACAACCTCCAAATTTACAGCAAATTACTACGTAATATAAACCATTTAATCTATATAAAGTAAATCAAATCTGAATAAAACTCAAACAAATCTTTGACTATTTTTACTACTACGTTGTAAATGTTATTCTATTTTAATTTTTTAATTAGCATACAATAGTATTTAAAGGAAAAGTATGAAATGTATCATAGACCTTATAGAAGATTTGCGTGAGCAGATAGGAAATAATGAAACGTATAGCGTAGTGGCTGGTTTACTCAAAGAGGACAAAGCAGATAGTAATAGACTTGTCTATGCTGGAGAGGCAGAGCTTAATAGATTTTATATAGATGAAAAGACGAGGACATTACGTTTTAAGATAGAAGATAATAAGACAAAAATAACGGTTAAAGAGCTTATCTCTAGAGTATTGATATTAGGACTTGATATGATGATGTATGAGCTTAAAATGGATGTGAATGCACAGTATAGTGATATGGAGATAGTGGGGTTTGGTAAAAATGATGAGGAGAAGCGTTATATCTTATTTATAAAGATATAACGTTTGTGACTTATGCGTAGACAGATTCTTTTTTAAACTCTTTTGCTAAGAGTGCATAGAAGAGTGCTCTATATTTGTTTCGGTTAGATGTTCCCATCTCCTCACACACTTTTTTGATGGCTGCATCTAAGGTTGCATCATCATCTGACAAACCAAGCTTTTTTTTCAAAAAATTATTTTTAACCGTTTCTAATTCTGATTTTTGACCACACGCAATAGTCTCAGAATCTTTTTTGTAGATAGATGGTCCCAAACCTACTGTTACTTTTTCAATCAGATTATCTGAGATATCTAATCCCAATTTTTTTGCTTCAGTAGTATATTGGGTTATTTTGTCATCTCTTTTCCCCATAATTCTTCCTTTTAGTAAAATTCTTACTTTTTGATTATAGCAACAATTTTTTTTAGGTCAAATATTGAGGTTTTTGAGCAAGTAGAATCCAGTTCATACTGATTTTTTTCGTTTTTGCAAAATAGGCGATGGATTCATAGGGAATTTTTTTTCGTTTTTTAATAACAGCATAGTTTTTAGGGTCAATTTTTAAAGCGAGTGCTACATCTTTGTCTAGTATTTTTTCTTTACTTATTTGGGTGGAAAGAATTATTTTCATTCTTTCCATGACTTCGTAAAAGTTTATCATGTGCTTCCTTCATTTTCATATATATAGGTATGATAATATACTTTTAATAGAAAGGGTAAAAATATGCCATATTGACATATTTTTATATAAAATTTAATTTTTAGAGCTATCGATTTCTATGATTGTATGGACATTGCCTCTAGGGTTGAAATTGGCTACAAGTTTCATAGATTTTGGTTTGAGTTTGGTATAGAGTGCATCATAAATTTCATTGGTAGCGTTTTCATGTGAGATGTGTTTAGTCATGAAGGAGTTAATATAAAGTTTGAGTGCTTTTAGTTCAATGACTAGTTCATCAGGTTCATAGGAAAGTGAAAGTGTTGCAAAATCTGGATACCCAGAACGAGGACACAAGCACATGAATTCAGGGAGTTCTATGTTGATAGTATAGTTCTTTTTATGTGTATTTGGCCAATAGTTTTCACTACGATTAATATCAAACTCTTGTATCTCTTTTTCTCCGTATTTCATGATATTCCTTTAATTATAGGTTTGGATAAGTGCTTGTTCGCTTATTGGCTTGCGGATACCAAAGCCTTGGAGATAAGAGATACCTAATGTGCTCAATGTGTGTTTTTGTTCCTCTTTATCTACCCATTTGGCTACGGTAAGAATATTTAAATCGTTTGACATGCTAATAAGAGATGAAAGCATTGTCAGTGTTGTTGTGTCTTTTAGTTTTGTGACATACTCTCTGTCAAACTGTACCATGTCAAACTTGAAGTTTTTCATATATTCCATGGAGGCATTGGACGAACCAAAATTGTCTATACATATACGGACACCTTTAGCACGGAAAGTTGAAAGAGTTTTAAAATAGGAAGATAAATCATGGTGTGTTTTCCTCTCATAAAGTTGAATAATAAGTCGAGATGCTTGAATGTTATTTTCTTCCAATAGAGAGAAAAACTTTTTTTGAAAATGTTTATTTCTTAATGAAAAGGGAGAAAGGTTAAAAGTAAAAGATATCTTTTCATCAATGAGAGGGAGAAGTTTGATAATATGTTCAACAAGAGATAGGTCATACTCTACACCCATACCAAGCCTATTGATAATAGGTAAATAGACTCTAGGTAAAATATCATCTTGTTCTGACCCTGTTAATTTAGAAACTATTTCATAGATATCTACCTGTTTTGTTTGGGTATTTTCAAGAGGTCTAAATGACATTTTAAACTGTTTATTTTTTAGTGCTTCAATGATACTTTGTTCCGTTCTTCCTAGTTCTTCTGCAGGTTTTACGATATTTGTCTTTTCATTGCTCTCTTCTTCTGTCACAAGAATATCTTTGAGTTGCCCTAAGACTTGTTCTATATTTTCACTTGTGTTGGTTGCGGCTGAAAATGCATAGTCAACTTCTATGTCGTTGATGGTGTGATTCTCTGAGATAAATTTTTCAAAAATCTCTTTTACATCATAGTCTTCTTTATTGATAGCTATGAGGAACTCTGCACCATAACGTCTTCCTATGAGTGGGCTGTGGATACCATACTGAGTGAGAGTGGTATTGAGTTTATGTATGATGGTGTAGAGTAAGAGATCAACCTTATCTGCACTATAGTTATCATTAATAGTATAAAGGTTGTCTACAACAAGTAGGACAAGCGTCTTCGGTTTGTATAGATGTAGCTTATCAAGAAAGGCTTTTTCATTAAAACTCTGCGTAGTGTTGTCAATAATACTCTCTTTAACACTCATCTCAATAAGAAAGTAGTTAAAATAAATGGTAATAAAAACAATAGCAGCAATAAGTGAACTATTTGTTAAATTAAATGTAAATTGACCTTCTTGTGCAAAGAGTGAATAAAATACTAAAAATGTAAGTAGTAGAACAGGGATACCTGCACGAAGAGCCAATTTAAAACGACGTTCTCTTTCATTTAATTCTGAAAGTAACATCTAAACATCCAAGTGTTTGACATCTTTTGCATGACTTTCTATATAGTTTCTTCGTGGTTCTACTTCATCACCCATAAAGAGTACAAAAGTATCTGCAGCAGATTCATCATCACCAATTTTCACTTGCAAGAGTCTTCTGTTCTCTGGAGTCATGGTTGTTTCCCAAAGTTGTTCAGGGTTCATCTCTCCTAGACCTTTGTAGCGTTGAATGTAGGCACCTTTTTTGGCACTTGACTCTACTTGCTCAAAGAGTGCAAGTAAATCTTGGTCTTTAAATTCATCAGTAATATGCTCTTGTATCTTTTGGTTAATATGAATGGCTTCATTATAGTGCGGGTTTGTAAAGAGTATGTCATCTACAATAAGCTCTTCAAGTCCATCATTTGTCTGCACAAAAAGGTGTATTGTATCATCAGTAATGGTTTTATTTAAGATGTTATATCCAAGGTTAGCGATATAGTCTTCTATGGTTTTAGCTAGTTTTTTGTTATCGGTACCCACCACATCAGGGTTTTCTATCATATAACGAAGGACTTCAGGTAAGGCAAAACGTTTTTCTATCTCTTTGAGCGTCATACGGTAGTATGCAACAAGTTTAAAAAGTTCTATGAGGTCAGTTTCTCCCATAGTCGTACTTTCAATAGCAGTAATTCCATTTTCTATAAGATAATCTGCAAGTGATTTTTCGTCTTTAAGATAAATCTCATTTTTACCTTTTTTATAACGGTAAAGTGGTGGCTGAGCAAGATATAAATAGCCTTTTTCGATGATAGGTTTTAAGAACCTATAGAAAAATGTCATAAGCAGTGTTTGAATGTGAGACCCATCAACATCGGCATCGGTCATGATGATGACTTTGTGGTAACGAAGTTTATCTTCATTAAACTCTTCACCTATACCACAGCCAAGTGCAGTAATCATGTTTTTAATTTCGTCAGATTTGAGTATTTTTTCTAAACGTGCTTTTTCAACATTTAAAATCTTACCTTTGAGGGGTAAAATGGCTTGAAATACTCTGTCACGTCCTTGTTTTGCAGAACCTCCAGCAGAGTCCCCTTCGACTAGGTAAATTTCAGACAGTGCAGGGTCTTTACTTTGACAGTCTGCAAGTTTACCTGGTAGGGTACCTATGCTCATAGAGTCTTTGCGTTTGACTAAGTCTTTCGCACGTTTTGCAGCGTCACGACCACGTGCGGCAAGTAGTACTTGTGCCATGATGGCTTTAGCTTCAAGAGGGTTTTCTTCTAGGTACTTATTGAATCTTTCAGAGAAAAACTTTTGTACCAATGGACGCACATAAGAAGAACCGAGTTTCCCTTTGGTCTGACCTTCAAACTGTGGTTCTGGTACACGTACGGAGACGATGGCGATAAGCCCTTCTTTACAGTCATCTCCTGTGATTTTTGTGTTCTTTTCTTTTGCATTAGCATTTTTAGAGATGTAGCTTGAGAGTGAACGTGTTAGACCCGCTCTAAATCCTGCTTCATGAGTACCCCCATCAGCTGTTTTAATGTTGTTGACAAAAGAGAGTGACTTCTCAGAGTCTGCATCACGGTACATCAGGGCAATGTCTATTTCTATATCATCCGCTTTACCTTGAAAAAATTGTGCAGTAGAAAGGGGTTCTTTATCGTTCATATCTTCTATAAATTGCTTAATCCCACCAGGAAAATGAAAGAGCTCTTTGGTGCCATCTCGTTCATCTTTAAACTCTATCTTAATTTTAGGATTGAGGTAACAGAGTTCCCTAAATCTTTTCATTAAAATCTCTTTTTGGAAAGTCACGGTTTCAGTAAAGATAGAATCATCTGGCCAAAATTCTATTTTTGTACCATGTTTGTTGGTTTTGTCTCCAGATGTCAAAGGAGCAGTAGGGATACCCTCTTTAAAGCTTTGTGTATGTATGGCTTTGTCTTTAAAAATAGTAAGATGTAAATCTTTAGAAAGGGCATTTACTACAGAAACCCCTACACCATGTAGACCACCAGATACCTTGTATGTGTCTTTGTCAAATTTACCACCAGCGTGAAGGACTGTCATAACAACGGTTGCCGCAGATATTTTTTCAGTTGGATGCTCTTTGTAAGGGATACCACGACCATTGTCTTCAACGATGGCAGATCCATCTTTGGTTAGTGTCACTTTTATGGTGTCACAAAACCCAGCCATTGCTTCATCTATGGAGTTATCTACTACTTCATAGACTAAGTGATGTAGACCTTTTGTAGAAGTGTCACCAATGTACATTCCTGGTCTTTTTCTTACCGCTTCTAGTCCTT
>Ga0256840_1000560_pt1 | contig 37666 bp, 37 predicted proteins | sample 355202metaG_FD_185969 | JGI IMG/M metagenome (GOLD analysis project Ga0256840, IMG submission 185969) | Hydrothermal vent microbial communities from Mid Atlantic Ridge, Atlantic Ocean - 355-202 | ecosystem: Environmental > Aquatic > Marine > Hydrothermal vents | place: Atlantic Ocean: Mid...
ACATTATAGCATACACAGCATTATCTGATAAAAATAAACAATTTTTAGAAAAAAAAATATCGGAATTGTTTCAAATTATCAGTAGTAAATATGCTGTTTATTGTAGACTTGTAAAAGGAGATACAATAGAATGCGTTATCGACAAACCGGAAGATGCTTTTGAAATTGCTTTGTTAATTAAAACATTTATTAAAAGTCTACCAATAAAGGAAACAAACAACAAACGTTTTAAATATTTTAAAACCTTTGGTATTCGAATAGCAATTGCCATAGGCAAACTTAGCAGATACGATAAAAAAAGAGGTATTATAGATGGTGAGGCAATTTATATGGCAGGCAGAAAAATAAACGAAGAAAATACACATCAAAAAAAACGGATTGTTATTAAAAATACCTTATTTTTTGTATCTAAAAATGAAAGTTTAAATCGTCAATTTCAAACAATTTTCTCTTTGGTAGAATTTATATTAAATAAAGCCACAGCTAAACAATGTGAAGTTATTTTTTATAAAACATTGGGATATAAAGAAACCGAAATAGCAAAAATTATAAATGTTAGTCAGCCTGTAATAAATCAACATTCGGTGAGTGTTGGATGGAATGCCTTAGAACAAACCATACGTTATTTTAGAGAAACCGTAAAAATCCTTTAAAGATGAATTTTACTACTTTACTCCTACTTCAAATATTAGCCCATTTTTTGGCGGATTACACGTTTCAGAATGATAAAAACGCGAGTGATAAAAATAAAAAAGGATTTAAAAGTAAATTCTTAAAATGGCATATTTTAATTGTTTTTATGCTTTCTTGGTTGCTTTCTTTTCAGTTAAAATTCGTTTTTGCCTCACTAATAATTGCATTTATTCATTGGCTTATAGATGGATTTAAACCAAAATTAAACAAAGGAAAATACAGTTTTTTTATCGATCAGTTTTTACATTTAAGCATTTTAACAATAGTAACTTATTTATATGTAGAAAAATTTGGTATCAGCGATTTGCCATTTGCAATTCCTAAAAAACTGCTTTTTATTATTTTGGCTTTTTATTTAACAGAAAAACCGACGAATATCTTTATACGTGAAATTTTTAGACTTTACAAAATAAAATTTAACGTTGTAAAAAATGAACTATTAAATGCCGGAAAATTAATTGGAATTATAGAACGATGGCTTATCTTATTATTTGTCTTTTTAAATCAATACGAAGCAATTGGTTTTTTAATTGCCGCAAAATCCATTTTACGTTATAATCCAAATAATGACACCGAAAACTTTAATAAAACCGAATATGTTTTAGTTGGTACCATGCTCAGCTTTTTTATTGCCATTTTTTTAGGAACAATAACAAAATTGTTAATCGAAAAAATCTGACTTAATGAAATATAACACATTCTATTTTATATTTTTAGTTTTATTATTGTTAACAGCTTTTATAGTAAATATTAGTTTTGGATCGGTTTCTATTCCGTTTAAAACGGTGGTAAAAAGTTTTTTTACAGATCAAAACATTAAAGAATCTTGGCTGTATATTATTAAAAATTACCGTTTACCAAAAGCAATAACCGCAATCTTGGTTGGTTCCGGTTTATCTATTAGCGGATTGTTAATGCAAACACTTTTTAAAAATCCGCTTGCCGGACCTTTTGTTTTGGGTATCAGTTCGGGTTCTAGTTTAGGAGTTGCATTGTTGATTTTAGGAGGAAATCTCCTTGGTTTTTCAGCAATTGGCAACTCTAATTTAAGTTTGGCAATAGCATCCGGAATCGGTGCTTTTTTAGTGCTACTTGCCGTTGTTCTCGTTTCCAAAAACGTACGAAATACAGCTTCCATTTTAATTATTGGTTTGATGTTTGGAAGCATAACAAGTGCTACAATTAGCATTTTGGCATATTTTAGCAGTGCCGAGCAATTACAACAATTTTTATTTTGGACTTTTGGCAGTCTAGGCAATTTAACATGGCAAGAACTCGGTTTGTTTTTTATTATTTACCTTATCGGAATGCTACTACTCTTATTTGTATTTAAACCATTAAACACATTACTCTTAGGCGATAATTATGCCAAAAGTTTGGGTGTAAACATTAAAAAAACAAGATTTATCATCATTTTAATTACAGCAATCTTAACCGGAATAATTACGGCATTTTCAGGACCAATTGCCTTTATAGGCTTGGCTGTTCCGCATTTAGCGAAAATGCTTTTAAACACTTCTGACCATAAAATTTTACTTCCTGCTACTTTTTTAATAGGAAGTATTGTTATGTTAATAAGTGATACAATTGCACAATTACCAAACTCTGCTTACACTTTACCGATAAATGCCATTACAACAATTTTTGGAGCACCGATTGTAATTTGGTTGTTAATTCGTAAAAAACAAATTGTATAGCTATTACTTTCCGGATATAACGCTTTCTTGAATTTTAATAGATTCTTGATGAATAGCTTTATAAATTTTCTCCATAAACCCTTTTGCCAATCCAATTTTATCTCCTTTTTCGATACGTTCTTGTAATAGTTCATTCCATCTTTCCGGTTGTAAAATAGCTACATTTTGTGCTTTTTTCTCGATTCCTATTTTTTGAGAAATTGCCATTCTATTAGCCAATAATTGAATTAAAGAAGCATCTATTTCATTAATTTCATCACGAAGTACTTCTAATTTTTTTAAAGAATTTTCTTTTTCAAAAGAAGATTTTCTTACTTTAAGTAAGTCTGTAATTTCGTTTAATCTCACAGGAGTGATTTGTTGTTTGGCATCACTCCAGGCGTTATCCGGATCATGATGTGTTTCAATCATTAATCCATCAAATTGTAAATCTAATGCCATTTGCGAAACATCTAAAATATTTTCACGATTTCCGCAAATATGCGAAGGGTCATTAATTAGAGGCACTTCCGGTAAACGGTTTTTAAAATCAATTGCTATTTGCCAATTCGGATTGTTACGATATTTTGTTTTTTGATAGGTTGAAAATCCGCGATGAATAGCTCCAACATTTTTAATATTTGCTTTTTGAATACGTTCAATTGCTCCAATCCACAGTTCTAAATCAGGGTTTATCGGATTTTTAACTAAAACAATTTTATCCGTATTTTGTAGTGCATCTGCTATTTCTTGCACGGCAAAAGGATTTACGGTTGTTCTGGCACCAATCCATAAAATATCGATATCGTGTTCTAATGCCAATTTAACGTGATTGGCATTTGCAACCTCAACAGCAGTTAATAATCCTGTTTGCTCCTTTACTTTTTGTAACCACGGAAGTGCCAAAGCACCAATTCCTTCAAAATTTCCGGGTCTGGTTCTAGGTTTCCAAACACCTGCTCTAAAAACAGTTGCATCTGTTTTTGCCAAATCGTGTGCAATTTTTAAAACTTGCTCTTCGGTTTCGGCACTACACGGACCGGCAATCACCAATGGGTGATCTAAATTCATTTTTTCTAGCCAATTATTTTGTGTCATCATCTTTTAATATTTTACAAAAATACTGCTTTTTTAGTTTAGTATTTCTTTGATTTTATTTGTTTTCTTTATTGTATTATAAATTTTTTCTTGTTCTTTATTTTCAATATTTCGTTTAAATTCTTGTAAATTCCGGATGTATTCTTCTAAGGCATTTAAAATGTGTTTTTTATTTTGTATAAAAATTGGTGTCCAAGTAGTTGGTGCACTTTTTGCCAATCTTACAGTAGATTCAAAACCACTACCTGCCATATTAAAAATAGTCTCTTCTTCTTTTTCTATTTCCAAAACTGTTTTCCCTAACATAAAGGAACTTATATGTGATAAATGCGAAACATAAGCAATATGTTTGTCGTGTTGAGAAGCATTTTCCATAAAAACAAATCGCATTTGTAAAGGCTTCATTAATTCTTGATACAATTCCAATTTTTCTTTAGCTGTTTGAGATTGTTCGCAAATAATATTTACTTTATCGGTAAATAAATTTTTAACTGTAGCTTTTGGACCGGAAAATTCAGTACCTGCAATTGGATGCGTTGCTAAAAACTGGTTTCTCTTTGGATGATTTTTCACTTTTTTACACACATTTTCTTTTGTTGAACCAACATCAAAAACCAAAATATTTTTGGGGATCTTATTTAAAATGGAAAAAACTACATCAGCCGTTTTATCTACAGGAACTGCAACAACAATGACATCCATTAAATCTATTTTATCAAATGAGATGATTTTAGAAACCAATCTTAAATCCAGAGCTTGCTGTTGGTGTTCTTGATTATTATCAATACCAAAAACGGTGTGATTTTTAGAAAATTCGAGTGCTAATGAGCCTCCAATTAAACCTAATCCTATAATTGCTATTTTCATTTTTTAAAATTTATACGTTGGTAAACTTCGTTTAATTTATCTTCATTTATACATAAAGAAATTCGGATATACTCTTTTCCGTTTGAACCAAAAATAGTTCCCGGAGTAATAAAAATATGTTTATTATAAAGTAATTTTTCGGTTAAACCGAAAGCTGTTTCTCCATCAGGAAGCTTAGCCCAAACAAATAAACCAACACTATTTTTATTGTATGTACAGTTTAGCGTATCTAATATTTTCCACACTATTTTTCTTCTTTTTTCATAAATAGAATTCAGTTTTTTAAACCAACCGTTTCTAGTCTGTAAAGCAACAATTGCTCCTTTTTGAATGCCGTAAAACATACCACTATCCATATTACTTTTTACTTGTAAAACGGTTTTTACATAAGAAGCTTTACCTAACAACATACCAACACGCCAACCTGCCATATTAAAAGTTTTACTAAGGGAATTTAGCTCTAATGCTACATTTTTAGCTCCTTTAACAGACAAAATACTTAAAGGTTTTTGATTTAAAACAAAGCTATATGGATTATCATTTACCAACAAAATTTGATGTTTTTTGGCAAAAGCAATTATACGTTCATAAAAAGAAATATTTGCTACAGCTCCCGTTGGCATATTAGGGTAATTTAACCACATAATTTTAACTTTAGACAAATCTGTTTTTTCCAAAGTTTCTATATCAGGTAACCAATTATTTTTTTCAGATAAATCGTAAAAAACGGGATAGGCTCCGGCCATTTTTGTTGCTGAGGTGTACGTTATATATCCGGGATTTGGCACCAAAACCTCATCGTTCTTGTTTAAAAAAGCCATTGAAATATGCATAATCCCTTCTTTTGAACCCATTAATGGAAGAATTTCATCTTTTACATCTAAGGTTACTTGGTAATGATGTTGGTAAAAATCGGCTATTGCTTTTCTAAATTCTAACAGACCGTGATAGCTTTGATATGAGTGATTACTATCCTTAGAAACAGCCTCTAAAATCTCTTGAATGACTTTTTTGGGAGGAGCTAAATCCGGTGAACCAATTCCTAAATTTATAATTGGTTTCCCTTGATTTTGCATCTCTTTTATTTCTTTTAACTTGGTAGAAAAATAATATTCGTCTATATATTGTAATCTATTTGCTCTTTCTATTATCATCTGTTTCTTTTTTCGTATTTGGGTATTTTCCTAAAATTTTAATAGCAATTTCATTTTTAATTAATTCTTGCTTCGCCTTGTAAAACTGTGTAACATCGTTAAAAATAACGTCTGCAAAAAAAGCGTATTCCCAAGGATCATTTTCTATTGGTAAAGACTGGATTTTTGTTAAATTTAATTTGTTTTTTACAAAAATTTGTAAAACCTCGGATAAACTTCCCATTTTATGTTTGGTAATAAATTTTAAAGAAACTTTGTTAAAATTTTCTTTTTTATAATCTTTGTTATCCAATATAAAAAATCGTGTATAATTTTTTGGATTGGTGTGTATATTGGATTTAATAATCGGCATTTTATACATTTCGGATGCCTTTACACTAGCTATTGCAGCGACATTATTCAATTTATTTTCTTTAATTCTCTTAGCGGCTAATGCAGTATCATCGGTTTCTATTAATTTAATTTTAGGATATTTTCGTAAAAAATCTCTACATTGGTTTATTGCCATAGGATGCGACCAAATTTCTTTAATATTAGTCATTTTTTGATTTTTGATTGCCATTAATTGATGTGCTATAGGCAAATAATACTCGCCTACAATGTTTAAATTAAACTTGTCTATTAATTTATAATTTGCTAAAATAGCTCCGGCAATAGAATTTTCGATGGCCATAATTAAATATTCTACATTTTGTTCTTTTAATAAATGAGGCATTTCTTCAAATGTTAAACATTCATTTAACACTATATTTTTTCCAAAATAATTGTTTGCCACAATGTGATGAAAAGATCCTTTTATACCTTGAATTGCTATTGTCATATGTTTTTAATGCATAAAAAAGTCTCGTTAAAAACGAGACTTTATTGTAAATTACTTGAGTTATATTTTAATTATACACATACATCATCTCGATAGTTTTATTCTAAAATAAAACCAATACAAGAAAGTAAAATATGTGTTTTGTAAATTCATTACTATTATTTAGTGTGACAAATCTAAACAAAAAATTAAACTAAACAATATTTTTTGATTTTTTTTTAAAAAATAAGTAATACCTTAAAAAATTATACTTTTAATTCTTTTATCGTTATTTTTTTGGCAGCTAGCTATTTACTTTTGTCTTAATGAAAAAATTAAGAGAACATTGGGAGATAAGCTCTAACCTGCAATTGGCATTAATCATTTTTGTCTTTGCCATTAATGGTTCTTTATCTGCTTTTGCCACCAGAAATTTTTTTAGTCTCATTCATCATTCAAGAGAAAACGTTCATCCAATTTTTTATTGGTTGGTTTACTTTATAACCATTAGTGTTTTTTACTTTTTATTGCTAGCAATAACCAGTAGAATTTTTGGAAAAAACACCTTTCCTTTTTTTAAAAAATTTGCTAAAAAATCTTTAAAACCATTAGGTCTAAGCAGGTTTATTTTGTAGTATCTTTCTTAAAATAAGTAGTCCAAATCCACATTATGGTAAAGGTAGGAATAAAATCCGTCCAAGGTGCAATTTCCTCTAAAAACACCGTAGCACTTGCTATTTTTGAAGGCATTCCTTTATACAATTTCAACATTAAATAAGCTGCAATTGGTGCCCAAACAACGTCCGAAAATTCTCCAATCGTAGGAATGGTAAAAGATATTAATCCGATTAAATCGAGTACAATACTAATAACTAAAAGTGAATATTTGTTTTTCATTGTTTTTTATTAATGAGTACAAAAAACAAGCCAAAAGTTACAATACTAATGTAAATTAGCATCAATTAGTTTTAAAAATTCCAATCTTGTTTCTACATTTTTAAACACACCTCTAAAAGCCGAAGTGGTTGTAACCGAATTCTGTTTTTGCACACCACGCATCATCATACACATATGTGAGGCTTCAATAACCACAGCGACACCTTGTGGTTTTAACACTCTATCGATTACATTTACGATTTGATCGGTTAAACGTTCTTGTACTTGCAAGCGTCTAGCAAAAACATCTACTACTCTTGGTAATTTACTCAAGCCTACAATTTTTCCGTTAGGAATATAAGCAATATGAGCTTTACCAAAAAAAGGCAAAATATGATGTTCGCAAAGCGAATACAGTTCGATATCTTTAACGATGACCATTTCGGAATAATCTTCAGTAAATAAAGCGGATTTTAAGATTTCTTCGGCATCTAAATCATAACCTTGTGTTAGAAATTGCATTGCTTTTGATGCACGCTCGGGGGTTTTTAACAAACCTTCTCGTTGTGGATCTTCTCCTATTTCTAAAATTATTGCTTTGTATTTCTCTTTAATATTCTCAGTTGTTTGTATGTTGTATTCTTCAAATTTATTGTAGCTCATAGTAATTTATTTTAGAAATTTAAATGTATAAAAATAAGACTTATTAGAGAATAAATTTCTTAAATGTTAATTAATAAAATTGGATTCTTACTTTTTCAACTTTTCTTTAAATTTCTTTCTAAATTTTATCAGTTTAGGGTTTATTACCGCATTACAATAACCTTGTGATTTGTTGTTGTTAAAGTAGTCTTGATGATAATCTTCGGCTTTATAATAATTATTAAAAGGCGTTACTTCGGTAACTATTTTATCATCAAAAACGTTTTCTTTTTCCAATGCTTTAATAAAATCGAGTGCTTTTTGTTTTTGTGCTTCGTTATGATAAAAAATTACCGAGCGATATTGCGTACCAACATCTGCACCTTGACGGTTTAATGTGGTTGGATTATGTGTAGCAAAAAACACATCTAACAACTCTTCGTAACTGATTTCTTTTGGGTTATATGCAATTTGAATCACTTCGGCGTGACCGGTATTTCCAGTACATACTTCGCGATAAGACGGATTTTTGGTCGTTCCACCTGCATAACCGGATTCTACGCTTTTTACACCTTTTAATTCCGAAAAAATAGCTTCGGTACACCAAAAACAGCCACCTCCAAATGTGGCATATTCTATATTGTTTTGTTCTTTCATTGGTACTTTTTTATCAATTAAATTAAATGCCGCTAATGCGAAAAGCAGTAAAAATAATACTATTTTTTTCATTTTTATTCTTTTTTAGCTATTTGTCGGAATCACATCGTATTTCTTACAGTTTTAACTTCTTTAAAGTTTCTAAAACCACATACAACATTTCATTTGTAATATCTAAATGTGTTACCATTCGTATTTTCCCTTGTCCCATTTCGGTAATTAAAATATTTTTTTCTTTCATTTTAGCGATAAATTCTTCCGGTTTAACCGAATCGATTATGTTAAAAATCACAATATTTGTTTCAACAGGTTCCACAGTTTTTACAAATGGAAGTGTTTTTAAAACTGCTTCAATTTCTTTTGCTTTTTGATGATCTTCTACCAATCTATCTACGTGATGATCAAGAGCATAAATTCCGGCAGCAGCCAAATAACCAACCTGACGCATGCCGCCACCCAAACGTTTTCTAACACGTAAAGCTTTACGAATATGTTCTTTGCTACCTATTAAAATCGAGCCAACCGGAGCTCCTAAACCTTTGGATAAACAAATAGAAATCGTATCAAACAACTTACCGTAAGTATTTGGCTTTTCATTTTTTGCCACTAAAGCATTGAATAATCTTGCTCCGTCTAAGTGAAAATTAAGGTTGTTTTCTTTACATAAATCACCTATTTTAGATATTTCATTAATATTCCAACATGCACCTCCTCCTTTATTTGTTGTATTCTCAACAGCAACCAAAGTTGTTTGCGGTAAATGGATATTGTCGTTTAAATGTAAGGATTCTCTAACTTGTTCTGCGGTGAACATACCACGATTTCCATCAATTAAACACGAAGTAACTCCGGATGTTGCAGCAGCTCCGCCTCCTTCAAAATTATAAACGTGTGCCCATTTATCGCATATCATTTGTTCGCCGTGATTGGTATGAATATTTATTGCTACTTGATTTGCCATCGTTCCGGAAGGAAAAAAAAGAGCATCTTCCATACCAAACATATCGGCAACTTTTTCTTGTAATTTATTCACTGTTGGGTCTTCTTGAAACACATCGTCGCCAACTTCAGCTTGAAACATAGCTTGTAACATTTCTTTGGTAGGCTTTGTAACCGTATCGCTTAGCAGATTTATCTTTTCATTCATTATATTAAAAGTAAAATTATTTGTTAATTGATTTAAAAGTTTATTTTTGCTCTATGGTAACATCTAATCAAATAAAAGACATTTTTCAAAGAGTCGGCAAGTTAAAAACTTACTTGGATATAGACAAGAAGTTAATTGAAATTTCTAATGATGAAGAAAAAGCTTCTAATCCGGATTTTTGGAATGATTCTAAAAAGGCGGAAGTGTTTATGAAAAAACTTCGTTCCACAAAAAAATGGGTAACCGATTATAATAAATTAAAACAAGAAGCAGAAGATTTACAGGTTTTATACGATTTTTATAAAGAAGACGGAGCTAGTGAGCAAGAAGTTGAAGAACAATTTACCAAAACCATACAATTATTAGAAGATTTAGAGTTTAAAAATATGCTTTCGGAAGAAGGTGATGAATTATCTGCCATACTCCAAATAACAGCCGGAGCCGGCGGAACAGAAAGTTGTGATTGGGCTCAAATGCTTATGCGAATGTATATAATGTGGGCAGAAAAACAAGGTTTTAAAATTAAAGAACTCAATTTACAACAAGGTGATACTGCAGGAATTAAAACTGTTACCTTAGAAATTGACGGTGCATATGCCTTTGGATATTTAAAAGGTGAAAACGGTGTACATCGTTTGGTACGGATTTCACCTTTTGACAGCAATGCCAAAAGACATACTTCTTTTGCTTCGGTTTATGTTTATCCGCTTGTTGACGATTCTATTGAAATTGAAATAAATCCGGCAGATATTACTTGGGATTTTGCTCGTTCGGGAGGTGCCGGCGGACAAAATGTTAACAAAGTGGAAACCAAAGCTATTTTACGGCATAAACCAACGGGGATTTTAATTGCAAATTCCGAAACTCGCTCGCAATTAGAAAATCGTGAAAAAGCGATGCAAATGTTAAAATCCCAACTATATGAAATTGAATTACAAAAGCGACGTGAAAAACGAAGTGCAATTGAAGATAATAAAATGAAAATTGACTTTGGCTCTCAGATTAGAAATTATGTAATGCATCCGTATAAATTAGTAAAAGACGTCCGTACCGGTTATGAAACCGGAAATGTAGATGCTGTAATGAATGGTAATATTGATGATTTTATTAAAGCTTTTTTAATGCAAAACAGCAATACTGAAAATGATTTGTAAAAAAGACTATCTTATTTAGGTGGTCTTTTTTCATTTTTGTTTTTTATTTAAGAATAAATTTAACAAAATATTATTACTTGATTAGGTATCTCAACATACATATGTTATTAAATTTGTGCAAATCAAAAAATTATATTATGAAAACTCTTTACTTTTTTTTACTTTTATTTTTTATCAACACTGTTTTTTCACAAAGTATGTATCATTTTGAGGCAGATAACAACACCTACCAAGATTTAACCAATGCAACTGTTTTAGCAACAGGAGACTGGGATGATCCGGGTTTTAACATTCCAATCGGTTTTGATTTTCAATTAGGAACTTTTAATTTTAATACCATCTCTATTGCAGATTGGAGTTCCGGAGGAATTGTTTCAACAGTAAACAGTGCAACAGGCACAATACCTATAATGTTAATTATCGGACAAGATATTGTAAGTTTAAGTAACACCACATCACCAATTTCTTATATTACAACAGGCACAGCAGGAAATAAAATTTTTAAATTGGAATGGAAAAATTTTGGTTTTTTTGATGATAGTACTAGCTCCGATTTTATGAATATGCAATTATGGCTTTACGAAGGAAGTAATATTATTGAATACCACTATGGTAATACTTCTATAAATAATCCCGGAGAATCCTTTGAAGGTGAAACAGGACCATCTATTGCGCTGATAACAGGATATAATATGGATATTGATGAAATAACAAATGAAACCTATATTCTTAGTGGTAATCCTGTAAATCCAAATGTATTAATTTACCACGCAGGAGATTCCGGTGATTCAACAGCTATAGACGGAGCAATTCCAAGTGGCACTATCTATCGCTTTATTCCGCAAAACACAAATTCGATTAGAGATTTTAATAGTTTAAATGTTAGACTTTATCCCAATCCGTCAAAAAAATATATAAATATTGAACTTAAAAACAATCTATTAATTAAAAAAATAGAACTATATAACAATTTAGGAAAAATTATTTTATCATTAAAAAACACTAGCAAGTTAATTGATATTTCTTATTTACCAAATGGTATTTATTTTATTAAGATTAAAGATAGTAACGATAATTTTATTCTAAAAAGTTTTATTAAGGAATAACAAAATTTCAAAAACAAAAAAACCTCCAAAACAATAAACTTTGGAGGTTTCCTTCTAAATTAAATTAATTTTTAACGATACATTTTATCGCGTAACTCTTTAATTTTTGGATCTGCATGATATTCCTCAAAAGTCATATATCTATCAATTACACCTTTTGGCGTAATTTCGATAATACGATTACCAACAGTTTGAGCAAATTCGTGATCATGTGTAGATAACAAAACTGTTCCTTTAAAGTTAATGATTGAATTGTTTAATGCTTGTATTGATTCTAAATCCAAGTGATTTGTTGGCTCGTCAAACAACAATACATTGGCTCTTTTCATCATCATTTTAGATAACATACAGCGTACTTTTTCACCACCTGATAAAACGGTACATTTTTTTAAAGCTTCTTCACCACTAAAAATCATTTTACCTAAAAATCCGCGTAAATGAACTTCTTCTCGCTCTTGCTCGGTTTGTGCATATTGGCGTAACCAATCTACAAGCGTTAAATCGTCATCTTTAAAATAACCGGAATTATCTAAAGGCAAATACGATTGTGTTGTGGTAACTCCCCATTCATACTTTCCGGTATAATCACTGTCCTCACCTGCTATTACATTAAAAAAAGCAGTTACTGCTTTCGAGTTTTTAGAAATAACAACAACCTTATCTCCTTTCGTTAAATTAAAGGTTATTTTATCAAATAACACTTCACCTTCATTGGTTTTCCCCAAATCTTCTACATTTAAAATTTGGTCTCCTGCTTCTCTATCGCGATCAAAAATAATCGCCGGATAACGTCTGCTGGAAGGTTTTATGTCTTCAATATTTAATTTTTCAATCATTTTTTTACGACTTGTTGCCTGTTTCGACTTAGCAACATTTGCCGAAAAACGACGAATAAATTCTTCTAACTCTTTTTTCTTTTCTTCGGCTTTTTTATTTTGCTGGGCTCGTTGTTTTGCCGCTAACTGGCTGGATTCATACCAAAAACTATAATTACCGGAATAATGGTTAATTTTACCGTAATCAATATCTGATATATGCGTACAAACAGCATCTAAAAAGTGACGGTCATGCGATACTACAATAACAGTGTTTTTATAGTTTGCCAAGAAGTTTTCTAACCAAGCTATTGTTTCGTAATCTAAATCGTTGGTTGGCTCATCCATAATTAACACATCCGGATTTCCAAATAAAGCCTGAGCTAATAACACACGCACTTTTGCTTTTGCATCAATATCTTTCATTAACATACTGTGCATTTCTTCTTTAATACCTACCGAAGATAATAAAGTTGCTGCATCGCTCTCGGCATTCCAACCTCCCATTTCTTCAAATTTCGAACCTAATTCACCTGCTTTTACACCATCTTCTTCTGTAAAATCTTCTTTTGCGTAAATGGCATCTAAATCTTTTTTTAGCTGATACAATTCTTTATTTCCCATCATTACGGTATCTAAAACCGTATAATCATCAAATTTAAAGTGGTCTTGCTCTAAAACTGACATTCGCTTACCTTTTTCTAAGGAAACGGAACCACTTGTAGGATCCATTTTACCGGAAATAATTTTAAGAAAAGTGGATTTACCGGAACCATTTGCTCCAATAATACCATAACAATTCCCTTGCGTAAAAATAGTGTTTACTTCATCGAATAAAACACGCTTTCCAAATTGAACGGATAGGTTTGATACTGTTAACATATTAAAAAAATTTTTGCAAAAGTAATACAATTTATAGAACAAAGGTGTTCGTTATAAAGTTTAACCTTAAAAAAATAATGTTTAACATCAATTTAACAAGCTAAACGCCTTTATACACTATTTTTGCTTTGTGAATAAAAATAATTATACATACCTCATCCTTATCTTTTTCGCTTTTTTTATAAGCTGTAAAGACAATAAAATATCTCATGCTTATTTTACCGGACAAATTGCAAATCCGAAAGAAAAATCAATTCATTTACTAAAAAATAATCACGAGATTTACAACACTACTCTAAACAATAACAATAATTTTTTTATAAAAATAGATAGTGTTAAGGAAGGTCTTTTTACATTTAAACACGGTAATGAAATCCAATATATCTATTTAGAACCCAAAGACAGTCTGGTAATGCGACTAAATACGTGGGATTTTGATGAATCTCTTATTTTTAGCGGAAAAGGTGCTGTAAAAAATAATTACTTAATGCATTTATTTTTGGAAAATGAAAAACAAGAAAAACTTTTTTATAAATATTATCACTTAAACGAAGAAGATTTTAAACATAAAACGGACTCTTTATTACAAATAAAACTATTATCCTTTAAACAGTTTAAAGAAAATAATATTAAGATTTCAAAAAAATTTGAGGAATTAATTTTTTTAGCTATTTATTATCCTATTTACACACAAATGGAAAAATTTGCTGATAAAAAACAAAAAAACGGACAAAAATTAAGTACTTCATTCTATGCATATAGAAGTAACATTAAAATCAATCAAAAAGACTTTACCGATTTTTATGCCTATCGAAATTATGTAAAAAATTATTTTATTAATAAAGCCAATAAAATTTCCATTAAAGAAAATAAAAAATCCAATTCTTTAATACTATTAAACCAAATTAACAATGAATTGGAAAAAAGCGATTTTAAAGATGATTTATTACAAAGTGCGACATTAAGCTGCATTTTAGATGAAAATTGTAACTTTAATGAAAAGCAAAAAGCCATTGATACTTTTTATAACAGTTGTAAAAACAGAAAAAAAATAAAAGAAATAAAACATATTAATAACAGTATGCAATACATACAAAGTGGAGATAAATTACCAAAATTAATGCTTTTAGATTACAATGGTAAATCGTTTATTATTAATAACAACTCTTTTGATAAAAATACCGTAATCTATTTTTGGCCAAAAGAAAGATCTAGAATTCTTTATATGCTAAAACGATTAAAATATTTAGAAAATAAATATCCGGACATTAATTTTATAGGAATTGACAGCCAATTAGACAACTATAATTGGAAGTCTTATTTAAAATCCAATCACTTAAATATTAAAAATCAATTTAAACTAAACTCAGAAAATGCTGAAAAATGGTTTTGCAACGAACTACCAAGAGCCATTTTAGTTGATAAAAAAGGTTTTATTAAAAATGATTTTTCGTATCTTGCACAAAGTGATTTTGAAAACCTCTTAAAAAAATTAAGTAAATTTTAACATTATATTAAAACTATTTGTTGTAGTTTTGCAAATTCATAAAAATAAACAAATTAAGCATGTGAATAGTCGGTTTTTACACTTAACTTGGTTATTGTAAAAACATACTATAATGTCAAAATTTAAACAATTAGGTCTCTCTAAAGAGATCACAGATGCTCTGGAAAAAATAGGATACGAAAATCCAACAGAGATACAAGAAAAAGCAATACCTGCAATTCTTAACGGAAAAAATGATATCAAAGCTTTCGCACAAACCGGAACCGGAAAAACTGCTGCTTTTAGTTTGCCTATTATCGAACAAATCGATACCGAATCTAAGCAAACTCAAGCAATAATCCTTTCTCCTACACGTGAATTAGCTTTACAAATAGCAAAAAACATTCAAGAATTCTCTAAAAACATAAAAGGCTTAAAAACAGTTTGTGTTTATGGAGGATCAAGTATTGATAATCAAATGAGAGACCTAAAAAAAGGTGCTCAAATTGTTGTTGGAACTCCGGGAAGAACCGTAGATTTGATTAAAAGAAGAGCTTTAAAATTAAATAACATTAAATGGGTCGTTTTAGACGAAGCTGATGAAATGTTAAACATGGGTTTTAAAGAAGATTTAGATAAGATTCTAGAAGTTACACCAAACGAAAAACAGACTTTGTTATTTTCAGCAACCTTCCCAAAAGAAGTAGAAGCTATTGCTAGAAACTATATGAATAATCCTGTAGAACTTAGTGCAGGAAAAAAGAATATCGGTGCCGATACAGTTGAACATGAATTATACGTAATTCCCGAAAGACAACGATACGCAACTTTAAAACGTATTGTAGATATGAATATCGATATGTACGGAATTATCTTTTGTAGAACAAGACGTGAAACACAAGAAATTTCAGATAAATTAATTCAGGATGGTTACACAGTTGACTCCTTGCATGGTGATTTATCACAAGCACAACGTGATATGGTAATGCGTAAATTTCGTTCTAAAAAAATTCAGATTTTGGTAGCTACCGACGTTGCCGCAAGAGGAATTGATGTAAACGAATTAACACACGTTATTAACCACAGATTGCCTGACCAAATAGAGTCTTATACACACCGTAGTGGTCGTACCGGTCGTGCCGGAAGTAAAGGAATTTCAGTTGTTATTGCTAACGGAAAAGAACAAGGCAAAGTTCGTCAAATTGAACGTATAATTAACAAAAAGTTTGTTGAAAAAGAAGTGCCAAGTGGTAAAGATATTGTTAATGCAAAACTGGATCAATATGTTGCTAAAATTAAAAATCTTAATGTTGATTCCAGCAAAATGGATGAGCATTTGGAAAATATTACCACGCAACTTAAAAAATTAACAAAAGATGAACTTATAAAACGCTTTGTTTATAATGAATTTGAATCTTTGTTAAATTACTATAACAAAGAAGGCGATATACAAAGAGATCAAAAAAGAGAACATACGCGTTCCAATAATGAAAACATGCAACGTTTCTTTGTAAATCTAGGACGAATGGATGAACTAAATCCTGCCAGAATGATTGGTATGATTAACGACACCTTAGATAAAAAAGTAGAAATCGGACAAATAGAAATCTTAAAAAGTTTTTCCTTTTTTGAAGCCGATAAAAACTATACCGATGAAATATTAGCTGCTTTTGAAGGTGTTACTCGTAGAGGACGACGTGTTAGCGTTGAAAAAACCGAACAACAAAAAAGCAAAAGTCGTAACGGTGATAGAGGTCGTGATCGTAAAAGAAGCGGTAGAAAAAGAAGTTCAGACGGAAATTACAATTCCGGGAGAGATAACAAAGGAGGTTTTAAACGTAGAACCGAAAAAAGTACTCGCAAACGCAAAAGAAGAGATTCATAAATCTACTAAAAGCCATTCAAATAATTGAATGGCTTTTTTTATTTGAACCTTAAACTCCAAAAACATCTTTTGAATTTTCTGTAGTACGTTCTGCTACTTCTTGAAGCGGAATCTGATAAATATCCGAAACTTTCTCTGCAATATTTAACAAATAACTGCTCTCATTTCGCTTGCCACGATATGGTGTTGGTGCCAAATATGGAGCATCTGTTTCCAATACAACATTTTGTAACGGAATTTCATGTAAAAATTTATCAATCTTACCGTTTTTAAAAGTTGCCACACCACCAATACCTAATTTCATATTGTACGAAACCGCTTTTCTTGCTTGTTCTAAATTTCCGGTAAAACAATGAAAAATACCAAATAGTTTATCGTCTTTTGTATCTTCTAAAACTTCAAAAACCTCATCAAATGCATCTCTGCAATGAATTACGATAGGCAAGTTTTTTTCTTTTGCCCAAAAAATTTGTTGTTTAAAAGCATCTTGCTGCTGTTGCAAAAAAGTTTTATCCCAATATAAATCGATTCCTATTTCGCCAACTGCATAAAAATTCCGTTTGTCCAGCCAATTTTTAACATGTTGTAACTCATCCAAATAATTTTCTTTTACGTGTGTAGGATGCAAACCCATCATTAAAAACATATTTTCAGGAAATTGTTTCTCTAGTGCAAACATACTTTCGGTCGTAGCCGAATCGATTGCCGGTATAAAAAAACGTGTTACACCATTTTTAATAGCTCGTTGCACCACTTCTGCCCTATCTTCATTAAATTGCTCTGCATATAAATGTGTGTGTGTATCGGTTAAAATCATCTGTACTTTTTTTTGCAAAACTACATCAATTTATTATCAGATTAAATAATTTTATTATATTTGGAATAAAAAACAGCACTTATCATGAAAAAAATTATTCCATTTATTGTAATTATTTCCATTTTGAGTTTCTTTTTACCAAGTTGTAACGGAAACGATTCCAATCCGGAAACCAATTATTATATGAAAGCCAAAATTAATGATACTATCGATTTTAAATCGGAAGGTTATTTGGCACAAAGTATCTTTTTACAAGTTGAAAACACAATCAGTTTTACAGGAATGACATCAGATAATCGCAGCATAGCAATACTTATAGATACATCTGATTATTCCGGCGGAGTTGCAACTTATAACGAACAAAAGGTAACCTTTATGTTTTCTATTGACGAAAATTCAGGAGGTGTTTCTTATTCTTCAATTTTAGGCGGACAAGGTACATTAACGATTACCGAAGAAGATGAAAATCACGTAAAAGGAACTTTTAATTTTACGGCAAATTTAGTTGGAGGAAATCCACAAGACTACAATTTAGGACAAACCGTTACGATTACCAACGGAACTTTTAACAGCAAAAAAATAAACTACTAAAAAATATCCATAAAATAACATCTGCAAAAATAATAAAACCTTATTTTTGCACCAATGCAACCAAAAGTAAACATAAAGAATAAAAAAGCTCGTTTTGAATATGAGATTTTAAAAAAATACGTTGCCGGAATTGTATTAACCGGTACCGAAATAAAATCTATTAGACAAAATAAAGCCAGAATAACCGATAGTTTCTGCGAGTTTAATGACCGTGGCGAATTATTTGTTGTAAATATGTATATCGAAGAATATATTCATGGCTCGCATTACAACCACAAACCAAAAAGTGAACGCAAACTACTTTTAAACAAAAAAGAACTGCAAAAACTGGAACGCGAAGTGAAAAATTCCGGTTTAACAATTGTTCCTCTTCGTCTTTTTTTAAATGAAAAAGGATTGGCTAAATTGGAAATTGCCTTGGCAAAAGGAAAAAAACTACACGATAAAAGACAAGTTTTAAAAGAGCGTGATACCAAACGTGATCTGGCAAGAATAAAAAAGGAATATAAATAAAATGGCTTTTTTACGATTAATCCGGTTTAAGAATTTAATCTTGTTATTTTTAGCATTATTCCTTACACATTTTTATTACACCAAATATGAGGACATCTCACTAAATTTTAATATAACTTCTTTTATCTTATTAGTTATATCTATACTATTAATTACCTCGGCAGGAAATGTTATAAATGACCTTTTAGATACGGAAACCGATAAAATTAATAAACCCGAAAAAGTTATCATCAACAAATTTATATCCTACGAAAAAGGCTTAAAAATATACTTTTTACTAAACCTTACAAGTCTAATTTTTGCAAGTTACCTAAGTTTTAAAATTGGTAATTTAAAACTACTTTTTATCTTTATCGTTACTATTTTTCTCTTGTATTTATACTCAGAAATCCTCAAAGGAAAACCACTTTTAGGTAATCTTTTAATTGCACTTTTAACACCGGCACCTATCCTAATTCTTCCCTATTTTGATTTACCGGAATCTCATATAAAAACTACGGTTTTAAATACTGTATGTATTATTTATATCTTTGGTTTTTTATTAAATCTAATACGTGAAATTATTAAAGATATTGAGGATTATAAAGGTGACAAACAACAAAAAATCAATACATTTAGTGTTAAATACGGCACAGAAAAATCCATTTTTTTGGTTCGTGTTCTAATTGTCTTTACAATGATTTTACTTCAAATTTCAATAGTATATTTGTTTAAAATCAATCCTTTTTTAGCTTCCTATTTATTTGTTTTTATACAAACACCTTTACTCTATATTTTTTTACAAATCACAGAGAAAAACACTAAAAAAATGAGTTTTATATTAAAAATCATCTTATTATTTGGTGTCTTTTCCATGTTACTAATCAATTAATTTTATAACTCGGCTTATGCTATTTACAAAAAAACTTCAAAATAAAAACATTATTCTTGCTTCAAAATCACCAAGAAGACAGCAATTGTTAAAAGAGTTAAATATTCCGTTTAAAATTGAAACCAAAGAAGTTGCCGAGGAATATTCCAAACTTTTAAAAAAGAAAAAAATAACCGAATATCTTGCCAAACTAAAAGCAAAACCTTTTACCAATTTAAAAGAAAGTGATATTTTAGTTACATCAGATACGATAGTTTGGTTTAAAGGAAAACCATTAGAAAAACCAAAAAACTTAGAGGATGCCAAAAAGATGCTACAACAACTTTCCGGTAAAAAACATAAAGTAATTACTTCGGTTTGTCTTACATCAAAAAATAAGCAAATTGTTTTTAGTGATAAAACTTCGGTTTATTTTAAAAAACTAACAGAAGAAGAGATAAAATATTATGTAGAAAATTACAAACCATTAGACAAAGCCGGAAGTTATGGCGTACAAGAATGGATTGGATTAATCGGAATAAAAAAAATCAAAGGAAGTTATTACAATATTGTAGGATTTCCTGTTCATAAATTTTATAAAGAAATTTTAAAATTTTAAACGGCAAACTCTTTGTTTTACCTATTTTTGTAATCAAATAAACGATACCTTATCAAAATGAAAAAATACACTTATACCGAAAAAAAGGATACGCGTTCCGGTTTTGGAGATGCATTAACTGAATTAGGAAGAAAAAATAAAAATGTGGTTGCACTATGTGCCGATTTGATTGGTTCGTTAAAAATGGGTGATTTCAAAAAAGAAAATCCCGAACGTTTTTTTCAAGTTGGTATCGCTGAAGCTAATATGATGGGCATCGCTGCCGGTCTTACTATTGGCGGAAAAATTCCGTTTACCGGAACTTTTGCTAATTTTTCAACAGCTAGAGTGTATGATCAAATTAGACAATCTATTGCTTATTCTGAGAAAAATGTTAAAATATGCGCTTCGCATTCCGGTTTAACCTTAGGCGAAGATGGTGCAACACACCAAACTTTAGAAGACATTGGATTAATGAAAATGCTTCCGGGAATGGTGGTTATCAACACTTGCGATTACAACCAAACCTATGCCGCTACTTTAGCGATTGCAGATTATGTTGGACCTGTTTACTTGCGTTTTGGAAGACCAAAAGTACCAAATTTTACACCAAAAAATCAGAAGTTTGAAATTGGAAAAGCCATTAAATTAACCGAAGGAAAAGATGTTACCATCCTAGCTACAGGTCATTTGGTTTGGGAAGCTTTACAGGCAGCAGAACAACTTTTTGAAAAAGGAATTGAAGCCGAAGTGATTAATATTCACACCATAAAACCATTAGACACAAAAGCTATTTTAGATTCCGTTGCCAAAACAAAATGTGTGGTTACTTGTGAAGAACATAGCTATCTTGGAGGCTTAGGTGAAAGTGTTGCTCGAGTTTTAACCCTAAACAATCCATTACCACAAGAATTTATTGCTACAAAAGATACTTTTGGCGAATCCGGTACACCGGAACAATTGTTAGAAAAATACGAACTAAACGATAAAGCAATTGTAAAAGCAGTTGAAAAAGTGCTAAAAAGAAAATAAAAAAGGTAATCTACCGTTTTAATACAAACTCTTAAACAAAACAAATGAAAAAAATAATTTTTATTCTCACATTAATTAGTTTTACTTTTAGTCAAGCTCAAGATGACAAAATGTTTGATTTTGGTTTAGTCTTAGGTGCTAATTACAGCTCAACAGATAATCTAAATATTTCCGGCGGTATAACAGGTGTACAAGAAACAATAAAAAGTGCCAAAAAAATGGGTGTTCATGGAGGGCTTTTCTTCCAAATCAATTTTAACGAAATGTATTTACGTCCGGAAGTACTTTATACCATGACAAAAACAAACTACGAAGACATTGATTTTGACCAAACAAAAATTGATGTTCCTGTTTTATACGGTTTCAAACTTATTGGTCCTGTTAGTATGTTTGCAGGTCCGTCATTTCAATATCTACTAACTACTAAATTAGAAGATGTTGATTACAAAAATATTGATATACAATCCGATTTAGCTGTAAATGCACAAGTTGGTTTAGCCGTTAAATTCGGCAAACAAATTCGTTTGGATGTGCGTTATGAAAAAGGATTATCAGATAATATTATTACTATAAAAGATAATGATATTATAGATGCCTTACAATACGACATCAATGTAAAACCGGAACAATTTATGGTGAGTTTATCGCTTCAACTGTAAGTTATAATTTCTAATTAAAATCCATGAAAAGGTATCTAAAATTAATTCTAATTTTTATTTTATTTTTAAGTTTAGGATGTAAAACAACATCAAAAATTACAACCGTAAATCCAGATTCTTCAACCGATAAATATAAAGTTTACGAGCAAGCAGTTTTATGGCAACAAAACGCGGCAGAATATAAAGCTCTCTGTTTTCAGGCTTACAATACGGCAAAATTAAATTTAGAGAATTACAAAGGAAAACAGTTTTTAAGACCCTTAGCTGTAATTACCGACATTGATGAAACGGTACTGGATAACAGTCCGTATAACGCAAGAATGATACTTTCCGGAAAAGGCTATACTCGCGAAAGCTGGTTGTCATGGGGAAAAGAATTAAAAGCCAGACCGATTCCGGGAGCCTTAGATTTTTTTAAGGAAGCATTTAAAATGGGAATTACTATTTTTTATGTTTCCAATAGATTTGATGCTCAAAAACCGGAAACAATTGCCAATTTAAAAAAAGTTGGATTTCCGGGTGTGGATGAAAATCACGTTTTATTAAGAACAAATACAAGCAGCAAGGAAGCTAGAAGGAAACAAATTGAAGAAAAATACCAAGTTATTATGTTATTTGGTGATAATTTAACCGATTTCTCTGAGGAATTTGAAAAACAACCAACTGCAAAACGAAATGCTTTAGTAGAGAAAATGAAAACTCAATTTGGTAAAAAATACATTGTTTTACCAAATCCGATTTATGGTGATTGGGAAACCAAAGGTATTTTTGAAGGTTCGTATAAATGGACTACTAAACAAAAAGATTCTATTAGAAAAGCTAAGTTGCGGTTGAATTAGTATGAATCTAGTTTATTCAAAAAATATATATTCATATAACTTATTTTATGGATAAATTAACAAAAGAACAAAGAAAAAAAAATATGAGAGCTGTAAAAAGCAAAGGGTCTAAAATTGAAGTAAGACTTGCAAAAGCTCTTTGGAAAAAAGGTTACAGGTATAGAAAAAATGATAAAACAGTTTTTGGAAAACCTGATATAACTTTTAAAAATTTAAAAATTGCTATTTTTTGTGATAGCGAATTTTGGCATGGAAAAGATTGGGATATAAAAAAACATGAACACAAGTCTAATATAAAATTTTGGCATAAAAAAATTGAACGTAATATCGAAAGAGATAAAGAGGTTAATAAACAATTGTTAAAAGACGGTTGGAAAGTTTTACGCTTTTGGGGTAAAGAAATCGAAAAAAATTAGATTTTTGTGTATTAGAAATAACAAATGAAATTAATAAAAGTAGAAATGAAAAAATACAGCGAATTAAAAAATAAAATAAACATTGATGTAGTAAAAGAAAAAGCTGAAGGTTTGTCTTATTTAACTCATTTCTTACACCATAATGAGAATGGAATATCTCATTATTACAAAAATAAAGCAGAAAACTTCATAAATAATGTAGTTTCTGAACCGTTGTTTCCTGAATATCTGAAATTAAAATTTGATGTTCCTTTTCCCCCTATTAAAAATCCTAAATTCACATTTATCGATTTATTTGCAGGCATCGGAGGATTTAGAATTGCTATGCAAAATTTAGGAGGTGATTGTGTTTTCTCATCTGAAATCAACAATTATGCAAAAAAAACTTACGATGCTAATTTTGGAGAAGTTCCTTTTGGTGATATCACAAAAATAGATGAAAATGATGTGCCTGAACACGATGTGCTATGTGCCGGATTTCCTTGTCAAGCATTTTCAATTGCAGGAAAAAGAAAAGGTTTCAAAGATGAAACTAGAGGTACATTGTTTTTTGATATTGCAAGAATAATTGAAGCTAAAAAACCAAAAGCATTTTTTCTAGAAAATGTAAAAGGACTCAAAAATCATGATAAAGGTAGAACCTTAAAAACTATTTTGAAAGTTTTAAGAGAAGATTTAGATTATTTTGTGCCTGAACCTAAAATAATGAATGCCAAAGATTTTGGTGTGCCGCAAAATAGAGAACGTATTTTTATAATTGGTTTTAGAAAAGATTTGAATATAACAAAATTTGAATACCCAAAACCTCTAAAAAGGAAAGTTAAATTTGCTGATGTAAAAGAAAAGGATACTGTTTCTGTTAAATATTATTTATCAACAGTATATCAAAATACTTTAAAAAATCATAAACAGAGACATTCAAATAAAGGAAATGGGTTTGGGTTTGAAATAATTCCTGATGACCAATGTGCAAATGCTATTGTTGTTGGAGGTATGGGAAGAGAAAGAAATATTGTAGTAGATTGTAGATTAACTGACTTTACGCCAATTACAAAGATAAAAGGGGAAGTGAATCGTGATGGATGGCGTAGAATGACACCCAGGGAATGGGCAAGACTACAAGGTTTTCCTGAAAAATTTATTATTCCGGTTTCCGATGCACAAGCATACAAACAGTTTGGTAATTCAGTTGCAATTCCTGCTATTTCAGCAACAGCAAAACAAATAATCAATAAAATAATAAAGGAATGAAATTACAACAACTAGGAATTACTGTTTCTAATAATAAAACAGCTGTTTTATTTGAAAAATTATATCCTGATTTTTTAGATGTTAAATATAATTTACCATCACAATATATCTCAATGATGTGGGAAAGATACGAAAAGACAACTAACAGATCCGGAAACCAAAATGGGAGAATTTTTGAATATTTATTAGCAACTCTATGTATTAGAGAAAACATCTTGCCTCTTTACATGAGTGCTAAAGTAGCTTTTGTACCAAATGTTATTTTTGATTTAATGTTCTACACAAGAGAACGAGGACCTATCTGTTGGAGTGTTAAAACAAGTTTAAGAGAACGATATAAACAAGCCGATCTAGAATCAATTGCTTTAAAATACGTTCATCGCAAATCTTTAAGTTATTTAATAACACTCAATAGCACAGAAGCTGAAAGTGTAAGAAATAAAATAAAAACAGGTGACGTTATTGGCTTAGATGATGTTATTGTTGCTACATCTTCTGATTTTGATGTTCTTGTTGAAAATTTAAAAACATTCGATTTTGAAGAACCTCCAACTGTAAAGGTTATAGAGTCTAACCAAATTGTAACTGTAGAAAAAGTCAAATCTGTTATCAATAATTAAACAGCTTAATTATTTTAATCCCCCAAAAACCACTCCGCTACAATGATCTTGCGAGGCACCGGTAACGCTTTTTAAACAGTTAATTTTATTCTCTACTCTGCGTAAACCTAAGAAAGCAAAAATTAATGCTTCTTTAAAATCAATTGTTACCCTATCAGGTAATACAATTTTAGCTTTTGAATGAAAAGCAATTCTTTCCATTAAAAAAGTATTAAACGCTCCGCCACCTGTTATAAAAAGTGTTTTGTTTTCTTGAATTTTAAAAGAAATCTGAATGGTAATATGTTCTACATAAGTGCGTAAAATATCTTGTATCGAAAGATTAAATTTATCGATTATCGGAAAAATTAATTTTTGCACAAATTCAAATCCTAAAGATTTTGGTTTATCATCTTGATAAAAATTCAACTTATTTAATGCTTTTAGTAGTGGTAGAATTATAGATCCTTTCTTGGCTATTTTACCTTTATCATCATATGGAAAACCCAATTTGTTGGTATAATAATTCATTACAATATTAACCGGACAAATATCAAATGCCAATCTTTTACCCTTGTTGTCAAATGAAATATTAGCAAAACCACCCAAATTTAGACAATAATCATATTGATGAAACAAAATTGTATCGCCAATCGGTACAAGAGGAGCTCCTTGTCCGCCCAACTTTACATCTTGCGTTCTAAAATCACAAATTGTTTTTATTTTGGTTAAGTTAAAAATAGTTTGTCCGTCACCAATTTGCAAAGTATATCCTTTGTCAGGTTGATGATGAATCGTATGCCCGTGCGAAGCTATAAAATCTACTTTTTCAATCTTATTTTTTTGGATGAAATCAGTGATTAATCCACTTAATAAAACGGCGTATTCTTCACTTAATAATTCTAATTCATTCTCATTAAAATAAAAAGCTTCTTGTAATTTTTTTTTCCATAAATTGGAATACAGTATCGTTTCGGCACACATTATTTTATACGAATAACCTTCCGATACATCGAAACGAACGTACACTAAATCCACACCATCTAAAGATGTGCCACTCATTAATCCGATTACAAAATAGCTTTTCATTGTTTATAAATTGATGTTCGAAAATAATCATAAAAATTAAATATTTAGTATATTTGAGCAATCAAAATAAAATAAATAATTAAATGGATTTTTCACTTACAGAAGAACAAATAATGATACGCGATGCTGCTCGCGATTTTGCACAAACAGAATTACTTCCCGGCGTTATTGAACGTGATGAAAAACAAGAATTTCCTCATGAACAGATAAAAAAAATGGGGGAAATGGGTTTATTAGGTATGATGGTTGACCCAAAATATGGAGGTGGCGGAATGGATGCTATATCTTACGTTTTGGCAATGGAAGAAATATCAAAAGTGGATGCCTCTGCATCGGTAGTAATGAGTGTTAATAACTCGCTTGTTTGTTGGGGTTTAGAAACTTTTGGTACCGAAGAACAAAAACAAAAATACCTTGTTCCGCTTGCAAAAGGCGAAATAATTGGTGCTTTTTGCCTAAGTGAACCGGAAGCCGGATCTGATGCCACTTCACAAAGAACAACAGCCGAAGATAAAGGCGATTATTACTTGTTAAACGGAACAAAAAACTGGATTACAAACGGTGGTAATGCCAGTGTTTATCTGGTAATTGCACAAACGCATCCTGAAAAAGGACACAAAGGAATTAATGCTTTAATTGTAGAAAAAGGACAAGAAGGTTTTGTTATTGGACCAAAAGAAAATAAAATGGGAATTCGTGGTTCAGACACCCATTCTTTAATGTTTACCGATGTAAAAGTGCCAAAAGAAAATCGTATTGGCGAAGATGGTTTCGGATTTAAGTTTGCTATGAAAACCCTTGCAGGCGGACGGATAGGTATTGCATCGCAAGCCTTAGGAATTGCATCAGGAGCATATGAATTGGCTTTACAATATTCAAAAGAACGTAAAGCTTTTGGGAAACCAATTTCACATCATCAAGCAATTGCTTTTAAATTGGCGGATATGGCAACCGAAATTGAGTGTGCAAGACATTTATGTATTAAAGCGGCGTGGGACAAAGATAATGGTCATGACTACACAACATCCGGAGCAATGGCAAAATTATACGCTGCCGAAATGGCAATGCGTGTTACCACGGAAGCTGTACAAATACACGGTGGTTATGGATATGTAAAAGAATATCACGTAGAGCGAATGATGCGTGATGCTAAAATCACACAAATCTATGAAGGTACTTCCGAGATACAAAAAATTGTAATTTCACGTAGTGTTTTAAAAGACTGATTTTTAAAATGACAAACTGTTTTAAGATTTTTAAATAATTGATGTTAAATTCTAAATTTACCTAAAACATCTTTAATTTTACAAAAAAAGAATCCAATTAGTTGGATTCTTTTTTTGACAATCTAATTTAAATTTACAAAATATTTTTAATTTCTTCTAATTTCATAATGGCATTAATACCTGCAGGAACTTGTTGTTTTTCCGGATTAAAAAACAGTGCTTTCATTCCTACATTTTTTGCTCCATAAATATCGGCTTCCAAATTATCTCCAATCATTAAACTTTGATATGTTTTGGCTTTTGTAATATCTAATGCATGATGAAATACTTTTGGATTTGGTTTTTTAACACCTACACTTTCGGAGGTAATTACAGTCTTAAAAAAATGAACAATACCTGATTTTTCTAATTTAGATTGCTGAATTTCTTTAAAGCCATTTGTAATAATATGTAAATCGTATTTTGGCTGTAAATACTGTAAAATTTCGGTTGTACCATCGAATAATTGGTTGTAATTTGCTAAATTATCGATATATTCAATGGCCAATTTTTCAATTAAATCATCTTGAATTTTATAATTAATTTGATCAAAAGTATCTTTTAATCTACCATAACGCAAATTGTCTTTATTTACTTTTTCCTCACGATATAATTTCCAATAATGGTGGTTTATCGGAATGTATTTTTCTAAAAATAAATTGATGTCTATTTCTAAATTGTTTTCTTTAAAAATTTGTTGGTATGTTTTTTTGGAATTAGCTTCAAAATCCCACAAGGTATGATCTAAATCGAAAAAAATATGTTGTATATTATTCATAATTAATTTTACTACCTTCAGCTTATTCGTTTTTTATTTAAATTATCATTCATAACTCATCATTCATAACTCATCATTCACAACTCATAATTCATAACTCATCATTCATTAAACTCCTGTGCTTCCAAATCCTCCTTCTCCTCTATTTGTTTTATCTAAAATCGCTACCTCTATCCATTTGGCTTGTTCGTATTTTGCGATGACCATTTGTGCAATACGATCGCCATCATTGATTACAAAATCTTCATTTGATAAATTAATTAATATAACTCCTATCTCGCCACGATAATCGGCATCTATGGTTCCCGGAGCGTTTAAAACCGTAATTCCTTTTTTAATTGCCAATCCGCTTCTTGGTCTTACTTGTGCTTCGTACCCTTGTGGAAGAGCCATAAACAATCCGGTTTTTACAATACAACGTTCCATTGGTTTTAGCGTAATTGGAGCTGTTAAATTTGCTCTTAAATCCATTCCTGCACTTGATTTTGTCTCGTAATGTGGTAAATTATGCTTGGATTTATTGATAATTTCTATTTTCATATTAATGTGATTTTTCGTTCATTTCTTCCGATAAGGGAATTATTTCCTTACGATACACAATTCCCAAAAGGATAATTAACATAAATGTGGAAAAAATATAATTCTGTTGAAATTTATAAAAAGATAAGAATGCCATAGTTGCCGATAACAAGATATAAAAACTTATTTTAGGGATATTATACTGTATTTTATAGTGATTTCTACTGTATAAATAAGACATTAACATCATAGAACCATAGGCAATTAAAGTAATCCAAGCAGAAGCCATATATCCGTAAACGGGAATGAAAATTACATTTAATACAATGGTTATTACTGCTCCGGCAATGGAAAAAAACATTCCGTATTTGGTTTTATCGGTTAGTTTATACCAAACAGAAAGATTGTGATAAATCCCTAAAAATAGGTTTGCCAATAAGATGATTGGTACTATTTGAAGTGCTTGATAATATTCCGGTCTTCCGAGGATTATTTTAGCAAATAACGGTAAATACGCTACAATTACAAATAAAATAATGGCTCCTGTTATTACAAACCAGTTTAAAATAGCAGCATAATTTTTTTTAGCATCTTTATGTGTTGCATGATTAAAGAAAAACGGCTCTGCTCCTAATCTGAATGCGGTAATAAAAAGTGTCATAAACACGCCTAATTTATAGCATGCCGCATAAATTCCCATTGTTTCTTTTCCTTGAAAACGCTCGATTAAAATTTTATCTAAATTCTCATTGGTAATATAAGCTACTCCGGCAATCATAACCGGAATTCCGTATCGCAACATCTTATTTAAAAGTATTTTATCAAATGAAAAACGGAATTTAAAAATAATAGGCAACATAGCAACAAATGTAAATAAAGATGCTATTACACCTGCAAAAAAGACATAGGTTACTTGTGGAGCTTCGCCAAAATAACGGACAAACAATTCAGGCAACTGAATATTATATTTAGGAATTATCCACAAAAAAAACACATTTAAAACTGCATAGATTATTACATTACTTATTTTAAAAAAGGCAAATTTAATTGGTCTGTTGCTTGCTCTTAAATACGCATAAGGTATCACCACAATGGTATCTAAAATTAATGTATAAACCAATAATTTGTAATAAATTGGTTTTGAGAAATTTAAAAAATTACTTATCGGATTTGCAAAAGAAAGTGACAAAATAGAAAATACAAATACAGTACTTAAAACTGCTAGAAAGGAAGTAGAAACAACTCGGTTTTTTTCTTTTTCTTTTGAAAAAAAACGAAAAAATGCAGTTTCTAATCCAAAAGTTAAAATAACATTTAAATAAGCTGCATAAATATAAAAACTGGTGTCTTGTGAGTAATTTGAAGCTTCAAAAACACTTGTTTTTAATTTGGTTAATAAAATGGTTATTGCTCTTGGTAAAACCGAGGCAACTCCATAAATAATAGTGTCTTTAAAAAATTTTTTTAAGGTACTCAAAAAATTAGGTTTCGTTTAGCTACAAAAATACAATTTAGAAATGTTTAACGATACTTTTTTACATAAAACTTATAATCGCATATCTGAATTTTCTTTTGGTAACATTGCTTTAACATCGTAAATAATGTGGTTTTCATTTAAAATATCATCCAAATCAATATCTTTAAAAATATCGTGAGCTACAACAATTATCACACCATCATATTTTTTATTTATATCTTTAAAATCGGATATTAAATCTAAATCATACTCATGTTTTACTGCCGAAACTGTTGCCCAAGGATCATAAACATCAACATTTACTTTAAAGGATTTTAACTCATTAATCACATCGATAGCTCTGGAATTTCTAATATCCGGACAATTCTCTTTAAAAGTAATTCCTAACACCAAAACATTTGCATCCTTAACATTAATATCTTTTTTAATCATTAATTTAACTGTTTCTTGAGCTACAAATCCTCCCATACTATCATTTAAACGGCGACCTGCTAAGATTATTTCGGGATTATAACCTAATTGGATGGCTTTTTGAGCCAAATAATATGGATCAACGCCAATACAATGTCCGCCAACCAAACCTGGTTTAAAAGGTAAAAAGTTCCATTTTGTTCCTGCTGCGGCAAGTACTTCGTTGGTATCAATATCCATTAATTTGAATATTTTTGACAATTCATTTACAAAGGCAATATTGATATCTCGCTGTGAATTTTCGATAACTTTTGCTGCCTCTGCAACTTTTATACTTGGTGCTAAGTGCGTTCCGGCAGTAATAATACTTTTATAGACAGCATCGATTTTTTTACCGATTTCGGGTGTAGAGCCTGAGGTTACTTTTAAAATTTTGGTAACTGTTCTTTCTTTATCTCCGGGATTAATCCTTTCGGGAGAATAGCCAACATAAAAATCTTCGTTAAATTTTAAACCGGAAATTTTTTCTAAAATAGGCACACATTCTTCTTCGGTTGCTCCCGGAAAAACTGTAGATTCGTACACAACAATATCGCCTTTTTTAAGATATTTTCCAACGGTTTCACTTGCTTTATATAGAGGTGATAAATCCGGTTTATTATTTTTATCCACAGGAGTAGGCACAGTAACAATATAAAAATTTGCTTGCTCTAAATCGTTTAAATTTGTAGTAAACCAAAGACCTTTTCCGGTACCTAAATCGGTTTTATCATTTACATTTACCGATTTCAATTCGTCAGAAGTAGTTTCTAATGTTACATCTCTATTATTTCTAAGTTGTTCAATTCTATTTTGATTAATATCAAATCCGATAGTTGGATATTTTTTTGCAAATTCTACTGCCAGAGGCAAGCCTACATATCCTAAACCGATTATTGCTATTTTAATATTCTCCATTTAGTTGGCACTTTTATAAATTCGTTCTATAATATCTACAATTTTTAAACCTTCCAAAGCATTTGTTTTAATTGGCTTATTTCCTTTTAAAACATCTACCACATTTTCAAAGACATAATGATGATTTTGAGCAGATCCTTTATATGCTCCGTAATCGTTGCCCGGATTTGTAGGTTTTAACACAGGCATTTCATAATTTTTAATGTGACAATATTCAACTTCGTTCATGTATTGTCCGCCTATTTTAACCGAACCATTTTCGGCAATAATGGTAATGGAACTTTCCATATTTTTATCAAATAATGCGGTGGAGAAATTAAAATTTCCTATTCCTCCGTTTACAAACTCAAAATTTACTACTCCGGCGTCTTCAAAATCAGTTAATTTTTGATGTTTAAAATCCTTTAAGATTGTATGGATGTTTTTGATATCGCCAAACAACCAATACATAATATCAATAAAGTGAGAAAATTGTGTAAATAGCGTTCCACCATCTAATTTTTCATCACCATGCCAACTGTCTTTGGTATAATAACGCTCATCTCTGTTCCAAAAACTATTAATATGCACCGAATAAATTTCGCCCAAAGTACCATTGCTCACTAACTCTTTTATCCATACAGAAGGTGGCGAATAACGATTTTGCATTACCGTAAATATTTGTTTGGAAACTTCTAATCCTTTAAAAATAATTCTTTCGGCATCAGCCTTATTTAAAGCCATTGGCTTTTCTATAACCACGTGTTTTTTAGCTTCCAATGCTTTTATTGCTTGCTCTGCATGCAAACCGTTTGGTGTTGCGATTGAAACCACATCAACATCTAGATTGCTATTTAGTAAATCTTCTATATCGGAAAAAAAAGAAGCATTATACGAATCAATATTTAATTCATTTTTTGGTTTTACATCTACTAGTGCTACCAATTCGCAATTAGGGTTTCTGGATATCATCTCTGCATGACGTTTGCCTATGTGACCACACCCAACGACTGCAAATTTTATTTTATCTTCTTTCATTTTCTATTTTTTTTGAAAAGTCTTTTAAAAAAATTAGGTTTTTCTTCATTTTCATGATAACCGTTATTATAATTTCCGTAACCATATCCGTAGCCGTAGCCATAACCGTAACCATATTTATTTTTGGCTTCAAAATCATTTAGCAAAAAGCTAATATTTTTAACCTCTCCATGTTTATATTTTTGCTCAATTTCTTTTGGCATTCCTTTTAATGTATAACCTTGTCTAATAACGTAAATTATCGCATCTGCATATTTAAACAATTCTTGTGCATCGGCAACTAATCCAATCGGTGGTGTATCAATAACGATGTATTCGTAATGTTCTTTAAGATAATCGATTAATTCTTGGGTTCTTTTATTAAGAATTAATTCCGATGGATTTGGAGGTACCGGCCCCGATAAAATAATATCTAAATTAGGGATTTCTGTTTTTATTATAATCTCATCTATTGTTTTTTGACCGATTAAATAATTGGTCAAGCCTTCGGAATTATCCATATTAAAATCCAAATGAATTTTTGGTTTTCGCAGATCAAATCCAACTAAAACTGTTTTTTTCCCTGCTGCAGCAAAGACAGATGCGATGTTTTCTGCTGTAAAGGTTTTTCCTTCTCCACTAACCGAAGAAGTAACCACAATCGTTTTCGATTTTTTGGTATTGTCTTGAAATAAAAACTGTAAATTAGAACGGATTGCCCTAAAACCTTCAGAAATCGTAGATTTTGGTTTTTTAAAGACAATAAGATTTTCATTGGATTGGTTTTTACCGGTTACACCAATTAACGGAATCGTATATTTATCTTCAATATCTTCTACCAAATGAATTTTATGATCAAATAATTCTTTAATTATAATGTATAACAATGGCAAAATTACCCCTAACATTAGAGCTACCAAATAATTAAATGCAGGTTTAGGATAGATTGGTGCTTCATCGGTGTCTTTTGCGGTATCTAATATTTTAATGTTTGAAACATTTGCCGCTATTGCCGCTCCGGCTTCGTATTGTTTTTGTTTTAGATACTCGTAGTTGGCAACGGTAATGTTATAATTTCGTTGAAACTTAATTAAACCTTGTTCTTTTTTAGGAAGTGATTTTAATTTATATCCTGTTTTTGATAATTGATTATCAATACTTTGTAATTTTACACGCATCGCATTTTCCAAACTATTGATATTTTCTAAAATAATGGATTTGGTAGAAGCAATATCGTTGTTTATTCGTTTTAATTCGGGAAAATCTGATGTAACGGATTTTTCTAAAATTTCTCTTGCTTTATACAGACCTATTAATTGTGAAACATTTTTTGCAAGAGAAGGATCTTCAACCGAAATAATTGCAGGTGAAGGAATGGTTTTTAATTTATTTTTATCGTTTATGTATTTCTTTAAATTCGTATAATATGCCAAACGATCTTCTACATCTATTTTTTCTTTATCTAAAATAGTTGCTTGTGTATAAATATTTTGCCCTTCGACAGACAAATCATAAATACGATTTTGTTCTTTGTAATTACCTAATTTATTTTCGATGTCTTTTAAACTCTTTGAGCTTTCTCTAAATAAGGTATCGATATATTTTTTGGTACGAACGGCGTACTGTATTTTTTGTTTTTTCTGATCTTCATTTAATATTTTTACGGAGGTATTTAAGTATTTTTCAATTTTATTTTTGTTCGTATCGATATATTCTAATGAAATAATAGATGTTCCTTTTTTAAGGTTTTTCACTTTAACGGTTTGAAACTTTTTTACTGTTGCATAATAATCATTAAATCGAATGTAAAAAATTTTTTCTGTGAGTGATTTATTTCCGCGTAAGCGAATGAAAAAATGAAAATAATCACTATCAATTTTTTCGTTTAGACTGTAAATTTTTTCGAACTTTTTTGAATTTACGGTTATTTTCTTTTTATCGAGTGTTTTATAATTTTGTAGTGTAACTTTATCTTTATCGTTAAAATCAACACTTACTTTCACTTTATTATCGTTTAAAAATGTTAACTCTATCGGCGTATCTAATAACTGATATGCAGAAGTGTCTATTTTAATTACAAAAGGATTTTCACCATAAATATCTTCTAAACGATATTTTCCTTTTTTTAAATAATCTACAAATAATTGCAGGTTATTCACAACTTTTTCATTGTGTTTTCTAGATTGTAAAGTGGTAATTATTGTTTCGACTTCATCGCTTGCTCCTCCCCAATTAAAAAGGATATTGGTACTTGAATTAAACAACGGATTTTGTTCTTCTTTTACCGTAATTATCGTGTCTAATTTATATTTTTTCGCTTTCCTTTTAGTGATATAGTTTGCAATAAAAAGAGCCAAAGCAATGGATAGCACAAACAATTTCCAGTGCGAGAGTATTTTATAAAAATATGCTTTAAAGTCTATTGTGTTCTCATCAAATGAAAAAGGATTGTTATTTTCCGTTTGCATATTTATAATGTTTTAAATAATAAAATAGTTGTTGTAACAACCGATAATGCAGTTACAATTGTAGTAAAAGTTTTGGCTCCTGTATCACCTGTTCCCCAAGATTTTTGTTTTAAAGGTTTTATATAAACAATATCATTTGGTTGGATGTAAAAACCTTCATTATTAATAAAATCAAATCCTGTTAAATCTAAAGTGTATTTTTTTATGCCGTTGGCATTATTTCTAATAACCACAACATTTTTACGATTTCCGGTCATTTGAATATCTCCGGAGCTGGCAATTGCTTCAATAACATTTACTTTATTTTGAAACAATGTATTGGTTCCCGGTTTTGCAACTTCACCCAAAACCGTAAATTTAATACCTGCCAATTTTACTTGCACAAAGATGTCGTTCATGTCTTTAAATAAAGTACTTAATTTATCCTCAATTTTTAGACGAACTTCTTTTGTTGTGTATCCTAAAACGTTAATTTCACCGAGATACGGAATTCTAATCATACCGTTTTCATCAACCGAATACGAATCAAAATATAATTTCTCTTTTGTTATTACTGTATTTCCTTCGGCATTAGCAACAGCAAATAAGGTTACCAGTTTTTCATTAGATGCTTTTATACGGATATCAATTATATCGTGTACTTGTAAACGATAAGGTTTAAATGCTAATTCTCTAATTTTCGCCTCTTTACCGGGATTTCCTTGAAAATAAGTCAAATCTTTTGTAGGAATACATGATGTGAAAAGAAAACTCAAAAGACTAATAATAAAAAACTTTTTCATCCATTTTTATTTTTTAATAGAAAGGCAAATATACTTTTTTAAAATTATTTCACCTATTTTTGCTCAAAATATGTTTATGCTTTATTCGGTAAAAAAATATTTACATTTTAGAATACATGCAACCAATAAACATGGCGTGCACTCTCCTTTTGTATATGATTTAATTACCAAAGGGTTTAATAAAAAATTAAATCCTAAATTTATGCAACAAATAAAGACCTATAAAAAGGATTTATTTCAAAATAAAGATATTATAAAAGTAACCGATTTCGGTGCAGGCTCAAAGATTTTTAAATCAACGGAAAGACCTATCAATAAAATTGCAAAAAATGCCGGAATATCTTCCAAAAAAATAAAACTTTTACTCAAAATTTGCACTTATTTTGATTTTAACTCCATTTTAGAAATCGGCACTTCTTTAGGTATCGGAACATTTACTTTATCAACAGGAAATCCAAAAGCCAAAATTACAACATTAGAAGGCTGCCCTGAAACCCTTAAAACTGCCAAAAAATATTTATCCAAACACAGTAAATCGAATATAAATTATGTTCAAGGTGATTTTAAAAACACATTAGATTTGGTTTTAAACCAACCTTATGATTTAATTTATTTTGATGGAAATCACCAAAAAAATACGACCATAGAGTATTTTGAAAAATGTTTAAAAGTTGCACATAATAATAGTATTTTTATCTTTGACGATATTTATTGGAGTAAAGAAATGACCGAAGCTTGGGAATATATAAAAAAACACTCAAAAGTAACTGTAACTATCGATACTTTTTACTTTGGTATTGTTTTTTTTAGAAAAGAACAAGTCAAAGAAAATTTTATAATTAGAACCTAATAATCAAAAAATGAAAAAAAATTACAAAGAAATATTACCCCAAATCACAACACTAATTTTTGATATTGATGGCGTTTTAACAGATGGAACCGTTACTGTTTTTCCGGATGGCGAATTGGTTAGAAAAATGAATATTAAAGACGGATACGCCATAAAAACTGCCGTAGATAAAGGATTCAATGTTGCAATTATTTCCGGCGGAAACAGTAAATCGGTTAAATCAAGATTAGAAAATTTAGGCGTAAAAGATATTTATCTAAGCACACATGATAAGGTTGAAAAATTATACGAATATACCGATATGCATCAAATAGATTTAAAAAATGTCTTGTATATGGGTGATGATATTCCGGATTATCCTGTTTTAGAATTGGTAGGATTACCTACTTGTCCGCAAGATGCTGCTCCCGAAATAAAATCGGTTAGCAACTACATTTCGCATAAAAAAGGTGGAAAAGGAGCTGCCAGAGATGTGATTGAACAAGTGTTAAAAGTCCAAGGAAAATGGCATAAAAACTTTGATGCTCAATTTGATTAATTCAAAATAATGAAAAGACCTAAAGAAAAACTTCTTAAAATACCAATATTAAAAAACTTGGTTATCCTGGCTGACAGAATAAAAGTTCCCGGTCTAGAAGGAATGAGTCTTTACAACTTGCTTGAAATGTATATTATTGGCATAGTAAATGGAGCTGTGACCTCACGTGCAGGAAGTATTGCATTTAGCTTTTTTATGGCATTATTCCCTTTTGTTTTATTCTTATTGAATTTAATTCCGTTTATACCAATTGATCATTTTCAGGAAGATTTTATGTATTTAATAGAACAAGCACTTCCTCCAAAAACAGCTGATAATGTAGATATGGTCATCCGAGACATCGCTAATAACGCTCATGGTGGATTGCTATCTTCGGTTTTTATTTTATCTGTTTTTTTAATGGCAAACGGCGTAAATGCCTTATTTAGTGCTTT
>Ga0256840_1000561_pt1 | contig 37647 bp, 30 predicted proteins | sample 355202metaG_FD_185969 | JGI IMG/M metagenome (GOLD analysis project Ga0256840, IMG submission 185969) | Hydrothermal vent microbial communities from Mid Atlantic Ridge, Atlantic Ocean - 355-202 | ecosystem: Environmental > Aquatic > Marine > Hydrothermal vents | place: Atlantic Ocean: Mid...
CACCAGCGTTATTCCACCAATACCTTCCCGCAATGGTGGCTGGCCCAGCCCTTCCGCATGCTGGCCCATAATGGCGAAATAAACACGCTTAAGGGGAATTTGAACTGGATGAAGAGCCACGAGATCCGTATGGCAAGCGCGGCTTTTGGCGATATGGCCGAGGATATTAAACCGATCGTGGCTGATGGTAGCTCGGACTCCGCCGCGCTGGATTCGGTGTTTGAAATGATGGTGCGGGCGGGGCGCTCTGCGCCGATGGCCAAAACCATGCTGGTGCCGGAAAGCTGGTCCAACATGGCAACCGCCATTCCGAAGCCGTGGCAGGATATGTATGCCTATTGCAACTCGGTGATGGAGCCATGGGACGGCCCCGCCGCGCTGGCCATGACCGATGGCCGCTGGGTGGTGGCAGGGCTAGACCGCAACGGCTTGCGGCCCATGCGCTATGTGATCACCGATGATGGCATGGTTATTGCCGGTTCCGAGGCTGGCATGGTGCCGGTAAAATCCAAGCACATTATCCGCAAAGGGGCGCTTGGGCCGGGGCAAATGCTGGCGGTGGATATGAAAGAGGGCAAGATATGGAAGGATACCGAGCTGAAAAATATGCTCAGCGCGGCGCAACCTTTTGGCGAATGGGTGAGCAATATCACCGACCTCGAAAAGATTGACGATGGCGACGATGAGAAAACGCTGTTCACGGGCGATGCCCTGCGCACGCGCCAGATCGCAGCCGGATTTACGCTGGAAGAGCTAGAGGGGATTTTGCACCCGATGGCCGAAGACGGCAAGGAAGGGCTGGCGTCGATGGGCGATGACACCCCGAGCGCCGTGCTCTCGCAAAAGTACCGTCCGCTGAGCCATTTTTTCCGGCAGAATTTCTCGCAAGTTACCAATCCGCCGATTGACAGCCTGCGTGAATACCGCGTGATGAGCCTGAAAACCCGTTTCGGAAACCTGAAAAACGTGCTGGATCAAAGCTCGGCGCAAACCGAGATTATTATGCTGGAAAGCCCGTTCGTGAGTAATGCGCGCTATAAGGCGATGATGAAGTATTTCGGTGAAAGCGCGGTGGTGATCGATTGTACCTTCCCTGTGGAAGGCAATTTGCAAGAGGCGCTGGAGAGCATCCGCCAACAGGCCGAAGAGGCGGTGCGGGCAGGCTCGACCCACCTGATTTTGACCGACGAGCATCAAAGCGCAGAGAAGGTGCCTATGCCGATGATTCTGGCGAATTCGGCTGTGCACAGCTGGCTGGTGCGCAAGGGCCTGCGGACGTTTACCTCGATTAACGTGCGCTCGGCCGAATGCATGGACTCGCAATATTTTGCGGTGCTGATCGGCGGCGGTGCCACCACCGTGAACGCTTACCTCGCCGAAGACAGTATCACTGATCGTGTGAACCGTGGCCTGCTGGATGGCCCGCTCGAGGCGGCAATTGAGAACTACCGAGAGGCGATTGACCAAGGCTTGCTGAAGATCATGTCCAAGATGGGAATCTCGGTGATTTCCTCCTATCGCGGCGGGTTGAATTTTGAGGCCGTCGGGCTTTCCCGCGCGATGGTTGCCGAATATTTCCCCGGTATGATCAGCCGGATTTCCGGTATTGGCATCGGCGGGATCGAGCAGAAAATCCGTGAGGTCCACGCCAAGGGCTGGCTTGGTGGGCAAGATACGCTTGATATTGGCGGCTTTTACAAGCTGCGTAAAAGCGGCGAAACCCATGCGTGGCAATCCACAAATATGCACCTTTTGCAGGAGGCTTGTTCGCGAAACTCCTTTGATTTATGGAAAAAATACTCCGCGGCTATGCAGGCAAACCCGCCGATCAACTTGCGGGACCTGCTGGATTTCAAAACCACCGTCGAACCGATTTCGGTGGATGAGGTCGAGAGTATCACCACCATCCGCAAGCGGTTTGTGACACCGGGAATGAGCCTGGGGGCGCTAAGCCCTGAAGCCCACAAAACCCTGAATATTGCGATGAACCGCATTGGTGCAAAGTCCAACTCGGGGGAGGGCGGCGAAGATCCTGCGCATTTCTACCCTGAACCAAATGGAGACAACCCAAGCGCGAAAATTAAGCAAGTGGCCTCGGGGCGTTTTGGCGTTACCGCGGAGTATCTGAACCAGTGCGAAGAGATCGAAATTAAGGTGGCGCAAGGGGCCAAGCCCGGTGAGGGTGGCCAGCTTCCGGGCATCAAGGTGAATGCCTTGATCGCGCGGCTGCGCCACTCTACCGAGGGTGTGACGCTAATTTCACCGCCGCCGCACCACGATATCTACAGCATCGAAGACCTCGCCCAGCTGATTTACGACCTTAAGCAAATCAACCCGCGCGCCAAGATCTGTGTGAAGCTGGTGGCGCAATCTGGCGTTGGCACCATCGCGGCGGGCGTGGCCAAGGCCAAGGCTGATGTGATCCTGATTTCGGGGCATAATGGCGGCACGGGGGCCTCTCCCGCGACCTCGATCAAATACGTTGGCCTACCATGGGAAATGGGCCTGACGGAGGCTCACCAAGTGCTGGCGATGAACGACCTGCGTGGCCGTGTAACGCTGCGCACAGATGGCGGATTGCGCACTGGCCGTGACATTGTGATCGCGGCGATGATGGGGGCCGAGGAGTATGGTATTGGCACTGCGGCGCTGATCGCGATGGGCTGTATTATGGTGCGGCAATGCCAGAGCAATACCTGCCCCGTGGGCATTTGCGTACAAGATGAGCGCCTGCGGGAGAAGTTCACCGGCACCGCAGACAAGGTGGTAAACCTGATTACATTCTATGCCCAGGAGGTGCGGGAGGTGCTGGCCAGCATCGGGGCGCGGTCGTTGAACGAGGTGATCGGGCGGGCGGACTTGCTGAGCCAAGTCTCGCGCGGGTCAGAACATTTGGATGATCTCGATCTCAACCCTATGCTGATCAGCGTCGATGAAGGTCATAATATTGACTATGATCGTGACCGTGAGCGCCAGTTTGTGCCCGATACGCTAGATGCGCTGATCTTGCGTGATGCAGAGCCGTTCTTTAAGGACCGCGAAAAGATGCAGCTTTCCTATGCGGTGCAAAACACACACCGGACCATCGGGGCACGGGTTTCCTCCCATATTGTGCAGCGTTACGGCATGGTTAATAAGCTGCAAGAGAACCACCTGAGCATCAAGCTTACGGGCTCGGCGGGACAGTCGCTTGGGGCGTTTGCTGTCCCGGGGCTGAAGATTGAAGTGTCTGGCGATGCCAACGACTATGTGGGCAAAGGGCTTTCTGGTGGCACGATTGTGGTGCGGCCACCGCTGAATAGCGCACTGGTGGCGGCGGAGAATACCATCATCGGCAACACGGTGCTTTATGGTGCCACTGATGGCTATCTCTTTGCTAATGGCCGCGCGGGTGAGCGCTTCTGCGTGCGCAACTCTGGAGCGAAAGTGGTGGTGGAGGGCTGTGGCTCAAACGGGTGCGAATATATGACCGGCGGCATGGCGGTGATCCTTGGCTCGGTCGGCGATAACTTTGGTGCAGGCATGACCGGCGGCATGGCCTATGTGTATGACCCCGACGGCACGTTTGAAACCCGCATGAACGCCGAAACCGTGATCTGCCAACCGCTGAAATCTGCCTATTGGGAGAGCCAGCTGGTTTACCTCATCGAGCAGCATGAGCGCGAAACCGGGTCAAAGCTGGCTGCCGAAATGCTGCGTAACTGGGAGCGGGTGCAGCGGTATTTCAAGCAGGTTTGCCCGAAAGAAATGCTGGGCCGATTGCCACAGCCGTTGAGCGATGAGCCCAGTGAACAGAGCGCATAATGGAAAAAGGGCCGCGACTTGCGGCCCTTTTTTATGCGCAGGACTTATCGTAAGTGACGCCTAACCTATTGGCAAAGCGCCCTTAATCGCAACTCACGGAAAATATTCTCCTAGGATAATATACACCGCAGCCGTGGCGGCCCCGATCGGTTTTTTGCGCGGATTTCAACCTTGCCTGCCCCCTTGAAAATGCGCAGCAAAACCGCCATTATTTAGGACCAACTTGATGGAGCCGCCATGTTTCGCTTATACCACCTTCCGCTGTCACCCTTTTCCCGAAAAATACGCATGGTTTTGGCGGAAAAAAAGATTGATGTGGAGCTGGTGGAGGAAAAATACTGGGAAAAGCGGATCGATTTTTTGCGCATTAATCCGGCGGGTAAAATTCCGGTTTTGGTGAGTGGCGGGTTTGCCCTTGGGGAATCGGCCGCGATTTTTGAGTATATCGAGGAGACCTACCCCGAGCCGGCGCTGTTGCCGCAAGACCCCGCCGCGCGGGCCGAGGCACGGCGGTTGCAGGGCTGGTTTGATGATAAATTCCACCATGAAGTCACGGCGAACCTGGTCTATGAACGGATCAATAAAAAGTTGATGGGCACCGGGTATCCGGATAGTAACAAGATTAAAGCCGGCAGCAAAAACATTAAATACCATCTCGATTATATGAGCTGGCTGCTTAAGACACGCGATTGGCTGGCGGGCAACACCATGACCATCGCTGATTTTACCGCCGCTGCGCATTTGAGCACGCTGGATTATGTGAATGATGTCGACTGGCTACGCCATAAAAACGTGAAGGAATGGTATGCGGGGATCAAATCCCGCCCGTCTTTCCGGTCTTTGCTCGCAGACCACGTTACAGGGTTTGTGCCGCCTGACCATTATTCCGATCTGGATTTTTAGGTGGACGCGCTAGCCAGCCGCCTACGCGATATGGCGCATGAGGTCGGCTTTTCCGATATCGGGATTTGCGCGCCTGACGCTATGCCCGAAACGGCCGGTCGCTTGCAGGCATTCCTGAAAGAAGGCCTGCATGGCGATATGGACTGGATGGAGCGGCGGGCCGAATGGCGGGGCAGCCCCACGGCGCTGTGGCCCGAGGCGCGCTCGGTGATTATGCTGGCCGATAATTACGGCCCCGATGAAGACCCGCTGAAGCTATTGCCGATGAAAGACCGCGGTAATATCTCGGTTTATGCGCGCAATAAGGATTACCACGACCCGCTGAAAAAGCGCCTCAAGCGCCTTGGTCGCTGGCTGATCGAGCAGGAGCCGTGCGATATCAAGGTGTTTGTTGATACAGCGCCCGTTATGGAAAAGCCTCTCGCGCAAGCCGCCGGGCTGGGCTGGCAGGGCAAGCATAGCAATGTGGTCAGCCGCCGCCTTGGCAGCTGGTTTTTCCTCGGCGCTATTTTCACCACGCTGGACCTGCCCAAGGACACCGCCGAGCCGGACCATTGCGGCAATTGCAGTGCCTGCCTGCAAGCCTGCCCCACCGATGCTTTTATCGCCCCCTATAAGCTTGACCCGCGCAAGTGCATTTCCTACCTGACCATCGAGCAAAAAGGCCCCGTAGACCCCGCCCTGCGCGCCAAAATGGGCAACCGGATTTATGGCTGTGATGACTGCCTCGCCGCCTGTCCGTGGAACAAGTTCGCTCAGGTCTCGCGCGACGCTAATTACTGGGCGCGTATCGAGCTGCGCTGCCCCAAGCTCGAGCACCTCGTGCGACTGGATGATGCCGATTTTCGCGAGATATTTGCAGGCTCCCCGATCAAGCGCATCGGCCGCAACAGCTTTATTCGTAACGTGCTCTATGCCATTGGCAATTCAGGCGATCCAAGCTTGGCTGCGGCGGCGCGGCCCCTGGCATCTGACCCGGACGATACGGTAAAAGACGCCGCGAACTGGGCATTGGAGAGACTAAAATGAAGCTGCTGATACTCGGCCTTGGCTACACAGGCCGCGTGGTTGCAACCCATATGCGGGCGCTGGGCTGGCAGGTGCGCGGCACCTCGCGCTCGGCTGAAGCGGGCCTGTTGCAATGGCCGGGCAGTGACATTTCTGCCACGCTTGATTGGGCCAGCCACATCCTTATCAGCGCCGCCCCCGATGAAAATGGCGACCCGTTTTTGGCGGGGTTGGAGGCGGGAATTCTGGCGGCCAAGCCGGAATGGCTCGGTTATCTTTCCACCACTGGCGTATATGGTGACCATGGCGGCGCATGGGTTGATGAGGCCACGGCCCTGACCCCTGCCACCACCCGTGGCCACCACCGTGTGAAGGCCGAACAGCAGTGGATGGCGCTGCACAAGGCCCACGGCCTACCCGTCCATATCTTCCGCCTTGCCGGTATTTACGGCCCCAACCGCGGCCCCTTTGCCAAGGTGCGTGCAGGCACGGCACGGCGTATTATTAAGCAAAACCAAGTGTTTAGCCGTATTCACGTAGAAGACATAGCCCAAACCATTGCCGCCTCTATCGGCAAGCCTAATGCGGGCCAAACCTATAACGTATGCGATAATGACCCGGCCCCACCACAAGATGTGATCGGCTATGCGGCAGAGCTGCTCGGCCTGCCCATGCCCCCGACGCTGGATTTCGAGACAGCCAATCTCACCCCGATGGCGCGCAGTTTTTATGCCGAATCCAAGCAGGTGCGCAACACGCGGATCAAGGCCGAGCTGGGGGTGCAGCTTGGATACCCCGACTATAAATCCGGCCTGAAAGCCCTGCTTGCGCAAGAGCGTGCCGATAGTTGACGAATCATCTTACGCCCCATGGGGAATCAGGCTAAAAATAGAGTCTGTTTATGAAGATGAGATTCGGTGAGGGGTAAAATGTCTGTTCGGGGTTCGCTAATTGCCGCAACTGCACTGGTTTTTGGCCTGCCTCTGGGCGGGCTGGCCGAGGGGTTTGCGCCAAGCTTTGGCAGCTACGGTTCCATTGGCATTATCGATATGCCCAATGCGGCCATGCAGCCAGACGGGGAGACCTCGTGGTCCTTTATCAACAATGGCACCAGCTCTGGCGGGGTGCTTAACTTCCAGTTTTTACCTAATGTCGAGGCCTCGGCCCGCATCATTTCATTAGATGACTGGACCGCCCCCGGCGTGGCTTTTGGCGATAATACCCTTGATCTGAAGCTGCGTATTGCCCGCGAAACGGCGCTGCGCCCCGCCATTGCGGTGGGCTTTCGGGATTTTCTTTCCAATGGCCCCACCGCCTCTGAATATGTGGTTGCGACCAAAAACTTCGGTGATAACCTGCGGGTCACCGCAGGGCTTGGCTGGGGGCGGCTTGGGTCATACAACCCGCTGTTTAGCACCGGCACTCGCCCGCCCGTAGATAACAGCTTTGGCTATGGCCACATGTTTTCCGGCGATGCCGCGCTTTTTGGCGGGGTTGAGTGGCAAACGCCAATTGAGAACCTGACCCTAAAGGCCGAGTATTCCTCGGATGCTTATACGGGCGAGCAGGTTTTTGGCGGCTTCACCCATAATTCACCGTTTAATATCGGGGCGGAATACCGCTTGGGTAGCCATTTCTCCCTTGCCGCCTACTATAATTACGGTTCCGAATTTGGCTTGCGCTTTTCGGTGGCGGGCAACCCTAACCGTCCGATCACCCCGCAAGACCTTGGCGTTGGCCCCGCGCCGGTAAATGCCCGCCCCGCTGATTATAGCCGTGATGTGAGCTGGGCGATTGGGCCTGTGCAAAGCCGGATGATAGACCTGCTTTCCAGTGCTTTGGCCGAAGACGGTATCATCGTGCAGGAAGGCCGGATCACTGGCGATACGCTTGAGCTTTACATTAACAACACCAAATACACCCGCCAACCCATGGTTGTGGGTCGGCTAGCGCGGATCATGGCTGGATCCACACCGCCTTCGGTTGAGGTGTTTCGGATAACGCTGATGGCGGGCAACCTGCCCACCACCACGGTAGAGATAAAACGCGCCGATCTGGAAGCGCAGGTCGAGCGCCCCAATGCCGGGCCGGATAGCTTTGCCAGCACCAATTTTAGCTCTGCCCCCGCCCATATTGCGGGCGAAAACGTGTGGCAGCGCGAGATCGAAAAGCGGATGAGCTGGCGGTTGAGCCCAAACATTCCGGTGAACCTGTTTAATGCAGGCGGGCTGGGTGAGATTGACCTTATTTTGGCAGGCTCTGCCCGCTACCGGGTGACGAATGCTTTTGATATTAACTTGTCGGTAACCCAAAAACTGCTCGGTAATATCGGCGACAATGCGGGGGTAAACCTAAGCCCGCTACCCCATGTGCGCTCTGATGCGCCGCTCTATTCAAATGCGGGGCCGGTGGTGCAGCAATTCACCGCTGATTTCCAGACCAAGCTTGCGCCAAGCCTGTATGCACGGGTTTCGGCGGGCTATCTGGAGCGCATGTTTGGCGGCGTAGATGCCGAGCTGCTTTGGAAGCCCGCCACGCAAAACTGGGGCTTGGGCGCTGAAATCGCCTATGTGAAGCAGCGCGGTTTCAATGCCTTACTTGGCTTCCAAAGCTATGAAACCGTTACAGGGTTTGCGTCGCTTTACTGGAATACCGGCTGGAAGGGCTTAGAGGCGCAGGTGGATGTTGGCCGCTATCTGGCGGGCGATTGGGGCGGCACGTTTACGCTGTCTCGCCGCTTTACCAATGGCTGGGAAGTGGCCGCCTATATGACCCTGACCGATGTGAGCTTTGCCGATTTTGGTGAGGGTAATTTTGACAAAGGTATCCGCCTGCGGATCCCGTTTGACTGGACCCTGCCCTTTGAAAGCCGTGCGGCCACTACGATTAACTTTGGCGGCTATGGCAATGATGGCGGGGCGCGGTTGAATATCGGCAACCGTCTATATTCGACCATCCGCGGCAATGATACCACCGACTATTACGAAACTTGGGGGGCCTATTGGCAATGAAAGCAGCCCTCGCCGCATTGGTGCTGACCACGGCGCTTTCGGCTTGCTCCAGCGGCGGCAATAGTAGCCCCGTGCTTTCGGCGATCTGGCAAAAGGTAAAGCCGGGCGCGCGGCGAGATGCCGAGGCCGCTGCCGCTGAGGCCGCTGCCCGCCCGCGCATCGTGGTCACCTTTGAAAAAATCAAAGATACCGGCCTTGCCATCATCCGCGCCCGTGTGGGCGAAGATACCCGCGGAGTTATGCTCTATGGCCGCGCGGTGAATGATGAATTCGTGACCTTCGCGTCGCAGCTTCAGCAAACCATGACCCTTCAGGGCAGCCTGATCACCGGCACCCGTGCCATCGGCTATGATATGCTCTCTTTGCGCACCGATGCCGGCGACCCCGTAACCGTGCCCACCCCGCCCGAAGAATGGCCCCGTAGCTTGAATCGTGATTACCGCTTTACCGGAGATACCCCCGGCGGGCGGCTGATTTCGGTGCGCTGCCGCTTAACCAAAGGCTCGGAGCATGAGCTGGAGCTGCTGGATAAAACCTTTGCCACCACCATTATGACCGTGCGCTGTGCTGGCGACGGGGTGCGGTTTACCAACTATCATATGGTGCAGGCGGATGGCCAAATTCTGACCTCGGCGCAATGGCTGGGGCCGGATCAGGGCATGGTCGAAATCGACATTCTGGAACCATTCACGCCATAAAAAAGGGTGCCATCTGGCACCCTTTTTGCGTGTCTGAATGTTAAGGCAGATCAACCTAAGAGAAGGTTATTCTTTTTGGTAACAGCCAGCAGGATAACCGCAGCGATGATCAGGGGGATGAGCCAAGCGCCGGAGCCGCCCATTGTTGTCGGGTTCTCGATAGAAACCACTTCGGGGGCAACATAAGTTACGGAGCCGGCAAATGCGGAGGTTGCGCTGAGCAGGGCGGCGGATGTGGCGATAATGCGCTTCATTTTTATGTCCTTCGTTGCGACGATCGTAAAGTCGATGCCATGATTGGTCGTAATTAACTCGAGATAATATAGCGTTAATTGGTATTTTACGTAAGTGAAATAGCCCCGCAAAAACCGCGCAGCGAGTAGGCGAGTTTTTCTATGCTATCGTAGGTGTTTGTGGCGCGATGTTAAACCAAAAGCACCTGCGTGCCGACCTTTGCCAGCTCAAACAGCGTGGCGATATCTTCGTTATAAAGACCAATGCAGCCGTTTGAGGCCTGCCGCCCGATTTTCCGAGTGTCATTGGTGCCGTGGATCCGGTAATATTGCCAGCTCAGATACATCGCATGGGTGCCGAGCGGGTTTTCAGGGCCTGGCCCTACATAGCGGGGCAGGTCGGGGTCTCTGCTTAACATGTTGGGGGTGGGCCGCCATTCTGGGCCTTCAACTTTGCGCACAATGCTGGTGCGGCCCCGGCGGGTTAGGCTTTCTGATACCGGCACCGAGGTCGGAAAAATCATGTAGGTCTCGCCGTCCTCTGACCAGTAGTGGAGCACGCGCCCGTAGGTATCCACCAAGATCACGCCGTTGCGGCGGTTTTCAAAATGGTCCTGCCAGCGCTTGGTGACAAAAGCATTTGAAACATACTCCGGCGGCTCTGTTTCGGTGCCAACCGTAGCTTGTGCGCGCAGCATGGCGGGCGAAAGCAAAGGGGCGGCAAGGCTGGCCGCGCCAAGGGTTTTGCCAAATTGGCGACGGGTCAAAAAGCGGTTTGGGCTTGTCATAATCGGTGCTCGAATAGGTGAAGACACCGCACAATATTACGCCCTGCCTGGAATTGCAATTCACATCGGCGTTAGGGGGGCGGAAGGGGTTTGAATCCTGCGCCAAAACAGGCTATGAGCGCGTGTCTAGGTTTTTTGGAGTCCCATGATGCTACGAATTATTTCTGCCCTTACCGTATCGGTTTTTTTGCTTTCGGGCTGCTTTGAGACGGAAGTAAGCGCTGTGCATCAAATCACCGAGGGGGAGGCGGGCGCGATCCGGCTTAACCAGCTTGATTTGGTAAATGCTGTGCGGGCCGAGGCGGGGGTGCCGCCGCTCACGCTGTCGGCCGAGCTAACCGCCGCCGCCGCGACCCATGCGCGCGATATTGCGGTGCAAAAGCGGGCGTGGAACTTTGGCTCTGATCGGTCTGCCCCGCAAACCCGCGCTGAGCGGGCGGGCTTTAACGGGCTAGTTACGGGCGAAGATGTGGCCGAGACCTATATGAGCAACCTTGAAATCTTTCAGGTTTGGGTGGCAGATCCGCGCTCAAAGCAAGCGATGACTGACCCGACCGCAACCCATATGGGCCTTGGCTGGTTTCAGGAAATCAATGGCAAGCTGTGGTGGGTCATGGATATCGGCGCGAGCCTTTCGCCGCTCGAAGTGGCTACGGCTGAATAACCACAAGCGCGCCATTTGGCACCATTTGCCAGATTTCCTCGATTTCGGCATCTGAAACGGCAATGCAGCCGGCGGTCCAGTCGCCTTCTTGGCGGCGCTTGCCTTGGCCCCCATGAATAAAAATATCACCGCCGGGGTTTTGGCCTGCCGCCGCCGCTGCCGCGCGTTGGCTGGGGTTGGGGTAGGAAATGCCGAGGCTTAGATGGTAGGCGCTATTGGGGTTGCGGCGGTTGATATAATAGCTGCCCTCGGGGGTGCGCCCGTCGCCCTGAATGGATTTATCACCGGCAGGTGCCCAGCCGAGGCCGATATCATAATCGCGAATAGGTTGGCCGTTATTGTAAAGCACCAAGCGGCGGCTGGCTTTAAAGATCACGACCATATCGGCGATCGTATCTGAGTTTGCCACAGCGGGCGCGGCCATAAGGGTGGCGGCGCCAGCCAGCAGGGTTCTGCGGGTGAGTTTCATGTGGGCCTCGTTCGCTGCTCTGTTGCGCCCATTCCGGCGACGTTGCCCGAAAACATACAAGACTCCGCTTCTTTTGCAAAGTCACTTTCTTGTGGCATCCGCCCGCATAGGCGGGCAGATGCGAAAGGCTTACTTCAGGATAATCTCCGGCCCCATAATGCTGTTGGGAAGGTAAGTGGAAATTACCGGAATATACGTGACCATAATCAGGAACACGAACAGGATGCCGAGCCACGGCAGGGCGGCGCGCACCACCCGCATCATCGGCATACCGGCCACGCCCGAGGTCACAAACAGGTTCAGCCCCACCGGCGGGGTGATCATCCCGATCTCCATATTCACCACCATGATGATGCCGAGGTGAATGGGGTCTATCCCCAGCTCGATCGCAATCGGAAACACCACGGGGGCTACGATCACGATCAGGCCTGACGGCTCCATAAACTGGCCGCCGATCAGGAGGATAACGTTGACGATGACAAGGAACATGATCGCGCCGAGGCCGGCTGTGAGCATGGCATTGGCGACCTGCTGCGGGATCTGCTCTTCGGTGAGCACGTGCTTGAGCAGAAGCGCATTGGCGATAATGAACATCAGCGTAACCGTGAGCTTGCCCGCCTCAAACAAGGTGGCGCGGGTGTCTTTATGGACCCAAGCGGTGAGCAGCGCCCATGGCTTGTTAAGCAGTCTGGTGGGCTTACCACCTTCCTCTTTTGCGGCCAGCGGACCCATGTCGCGGTAAACGAAACTGGCGATCAGGAAGGCGTAAATCGCGGCCACGGCGGCGGCTTCGGTGGGGGTAAAGGCACCCGGGCGCCAGTAGATGCCGCTGATCATTTCCCGCGCGCCGTCAATATTGGTGATCTCGTGCGCGCCAAACCATGGGTGGCCATAGATGCCGCCCATGATAATGACCATCAGAAACAGGCCCCAGAAAGCATCTCGCCCCGAGGCAAAAACCTCGCCCCAGCCGAGCCACTCGCCCTTGGGCATGTTTTTGTAACGCGCCACCACATAGATGCCGACCATCAGCATGGTGCCCGCCAAAATGCCCGGGATAACCCCCGCAAGGAACATCCGCCCCACCGAAACATCGGTGGCGGAGGCGTAAACCACCATCACGATGGAGGGCGGAATAAGGATGCCAAGGGTGCCCGCGACGGCGATGATGCCGGCTGCGAAATCTTTGGTGTAGCCAAGCTGGTGCATACCTGCGATCACGATCGAGCCAATGGCCACCACGGTGGCAGGCGACGAGCCGGAGAGCGCTGCAAACATCATGCAGGCCAGCACCCCTGCAATGGCAAACCCGCCGCGCAGGTGGCCAACCATGGCGATGGCGAAGCGGATTATGCGTTTCGCCACGCCCCCTGTGCTCATAAAGCTGGAGGCCAGAATGAAAAACGGAATGGCGAGCAGGGTGTAATGGGCATACATGGCCTGAAACATGGTTTGCCCAACCGAGGCCAGCGAGGCATCGGAATAAAGCAGCATGAAGGTGATCGAGCTGAGGCCAAGCGAAATGGCGATCGGCACACCGAGCAGCAAAAAGCCGATAACCATGCCGAAGAGAAAGAGAATATCCATAAGTTAAGCCTCCTGCGCGGCGGCTTTGGCAGCCACTTCTTTTACGTCGTCTTCAGCCTCATGGCTTACAATCAGGGTGTCTCGGGTGCCATTGGCAAGGCCGATAAAGGCTTGCACAAGGCGAAAAAGCAGAAGCGCCGCGCCGAAGGGCAGAACGGCATAAGGGATGAAGCGCGGCAGCTTGTTATAGGCCTCGCCCTCGTTGATCATCGGTTCGATAAAGCGCAGCCAGTCGGGCATCGGCACGCGGTCCACCTCGTACCAGCTGCGATAGCTGGTGGCCTTCATGTCTTCAAATCCGGTCGGAAACCAGTGGCCGGTGGTGGCGGGCATATTGGCGAAATTCGCGTAGTAATCCCAGCCGGCTTTGAGCAGCAGCAGGGCATAAATGATAGATAGCAGCGTGGCAAACATGGCGAACTTGCGCCGCGTCGCGGTTTTGAAAATGTTGATTACGGAATCCACACCGAGATGGGCGGTGATTTTCACACAATAGCTAACGCCAAGCAGCACGAGCCATGAAAACAGGATTGAGGTCAGCTCCAGGCCCCAAATTAGGCCGCCATTGATGCCCCAGGTCTCTTTCATATAGGTGCCAAAGCCGGTGGAGGCTGTGTAGCGCAGCACCACATTTGTAAATGTTATCAGCGTCATAAGCCCGAGGATGCTCGCGATCAGCGTCTCCTCCAGGTTATCCATAAAGCTTTTTTTCTTGGTGTTCATGGCATAGCTCCCATAAAAAATGCGCCGCCAGCAAAGGGCTGGCGGCGCAGGTTTCGCTTACATTTGCGAGGCGTTAATGGCCTGTGCCGCTGCAATGTTGTCAGCGCCTACGTCGCCTTCAAACTGCGCCCAAACCGGCTTCATCGCATCAACCCATGCTTGGCGCTGCTCAGGGGAGAGCGTGCGCACAACGCCGCCAGCCGCGATAATTGCCGCTTTTGCTTCTTCGTTAACGGCGGTGGCCTCGGCGTTCCGCAGCACGGTCACTTCGCGCAGGATTTGCAAGAACTGGTCCCGCACTTCTGGCTCCAGGCCATCGAGCCACTCGGTGGAGGTCACAACCAAGTAGTCAATAATGCCGTGGTTGGTTTCGGTCACGCCGTCCTGAACCTCAAAGAACTTCTTGCCATAGATGTTGGACCATGTGTTCTCTTGGCCATCCACAACGCCGGTTTGCAACGCGCCGTAAACTTCGGAGAATGCCATAGGCTGCGGGATGGCACCAAGGGCTTCCATCTGCGCAACCAGCACGTCGGATGTCTGTACGCGGAACTTCAGGCCTTCGGCATCGGAAGGGGCATTCAACGGCACGTTGGCCGAGAAGTTTTTCATGCCGTTATGCCAGAACTCAAGGCCCATCAACCCGCGGCGCGCCATGGAAGACTTCATCGCTTCACCAGCTTCGGAGGTTTGGAATTCGTCAACTGCGTCGATGTTGTTGAACATAAACGGCAGGTCAAAAATGCGGAACTGGCGGGTGAAAGCCTCGAACTTCGAGAGGCTCGGCGCGGCCAGTTGCACATCGCCTTGCAGCATAGCTTCCAACACTTGGTTGTCATTATAAAGCGTGGAGTTGGGGTAAACCTCCATGCAGGCCACGCCGTTCATTTCAGCATTTACGCGCTCGGCCAGAAGCGTAGCGGCGATACCTTTCGGGTGGCGGTCAGTGTTGGTTACGTGAGCAAATTTGATAACAATCTCGCCGTCATCACAGGCTTCTTGTGCAAAAGCGGTGTTGGCGGTGATTGTAGAAGCGGCCAGCAGGGCGGCCATAGTTAGAAAACGCATAATGTTCCTCCCAGAACGTTGAAAGCCGCTTATGCGGCCGATGCGCCATTGAAACACAGAATGCCGCGGGGGAAAGAAGTTTTTCACAGAGCTATGAATTTAGAAAAAAGACAAGATTCACAGGTGGTTAACCAAAATTACAGGTCGCACCTTGTGTGGTTGGACGCACTGGCTCAACCTACTTGTGCGGTTTTTCGCACACGTTTTGTTGTCTCGCTGCGCTCGACCCGCGCGGCGCGTCCGGCGTTGGTGTGTTTGGCGAGGCTGTGTGCGCGCCGTGCCGATAGGGCAGCGCATTGGGCGGCGTTACCGAAACTGCTCAGGCTTTATGCCATGGCGTTTGAGCTTGTCATATAGTGTTTTGCGCGGCAGGCTCAGGGCTTTGCACACCTCTGGAATGTTCCCGCCACAAGCCGCTAGGCTGCGTTCGATCAGGTGTGCTTCTACGCGCCCAATCGCGGCGCTCAGGCCTTGTTCTGCGGGGTTGTCAGCCTCTTCCAGCCCCATCGCCGCTCGGCGGGCTTGGTTGCGCAGCTCACGGGCATTTCCCGGCCAGCTTTTTGCCAGCAGTTCGGCCAGTGCCACTTGCCCGCTTGGCAAGCCCATTTCGGCTTCGGCCTCCTCGAGAAAATGGGCATAAAGCTCACCGATGTCTTCGGGGCGTTCTCGCAACGGCGGAATTTGCAAACGGGCCACATCGAGCCGGAAGAAGAGATCGGGGCGGAAGCGGCCTTGGGCGACCATTTCCGGCAGGTCCTCGTGGCTGGCGGCCAGCACGCGGATATCGAGCTTTTGTGGCTGCCCCAAGCGGTCCTCTAGCGTGCGTTCTTCCAGAATGCGCAGCAGGTTGACCTGCTGGCCCAGCGGCATAGCGCCGATTTCATCAAGAAATAACGTGCCGCCATCGGCGCGGGCAAAGGCGCCTTTGCGGGTGCTGTCACCAAACAGCACTGCCTGCGTAAGCCCCTCGGTCAGCATGCCGCAATTCACCGCAATAAAGGGGGCGTTACCGCCAGAAAGCGCGTGGATCACTCGTGCCGCCAGCTCTTTGCCGACCCCCGTTTCGCCGGTGATCAGCGCATCCGAGTGCGCTGCCGCCACCACCCGCAACTGCCGTCGCAGGTTTTGCGTGGCCTCGGATTGCCCGATGATCAGGCGTTTGGCAGCATCTTTTGCCGCCAACCGCGCCTTCAACGCACGGTTCTCCAGCACGGTTTCACGCAAGCCACAAGCCCGCGCCACCACGTCTACCAGCCGCTCCACGCTCACCGGTTTTTCCAGAAAATTTAGCGCCCCCGCTTCCATCGCCCGCACGGCCATGGGCACATCACCTTCGCCCGTGATCAGGGTCACCGGCAAGTGCTTGTCCACCTGCTGGCAGCGCTCCAGCAGCGCAAATCCGTCTTTGCCCGGCATGCGGACATCACTCAGCACCACGCCTGCAAAATCAGGCGAGATATGGTCCATGGCCTCAGTGAAAGACCCCGCCAAGATCACCTCGTATCCGGCAATCTCGAGGCTTTGCCCCAAAGCTTCGCGCACTTCGCGGTCATCATCTACCAGCAATACACTCAGGGTCATTTAGGCCTCTTTCGGCAAAGTTACGGTAAATAGAGCCCCGCCCTCGGGGTGGTTTTCCCCTTTTATAGCGCCGCCAAAACTTTGCACAATCCCGTAAGAGATCGAAAGCCCTAGCCCCATGCCGTCACCATTTCCGGTGCTTTTGGTGGTGTAGAACGGCTCAAAAATCTTCTCGGGTGTGGCCAAGCCCGGCCCCGTATCCCGCACCATAATCCGTGCTTCGCTCGCAGTTTCCAGCATGGTGATTTCGATACGTTTTTCAGCTGCGCCCTCCATTGCGTCCACCGCGTTGGAGATGAGATTCAGCACGACCTGTTGTAGCCGCACTGCGCCGCCTTGCGCCACAATCTCGGCCTCGGGCCGCAGCCAAGCCAGCGCTACGCTCTTCGCCCGCAGCCGCGCCGCCGCGATTTCCAAAGCGTCATCCACTACCTTGCCCAGCACCACATCGCCCATAGCCTCGCCTTCCTTTTTGGAAAAGGCCCGAAGGTTTTTGATGATCCGCGCCATGCGCCCTGTGAGGTCGGCGATGCGGCCAAGATTGCCCGCCGCTTTCTCGGTCTGGCCGCGCTCCAGAAACACCTGTGCGTTTTCGGAAAAGGACTGGATGGCGGCCAGCGGCTGGTTCAGCTCGTGGCTAATGCCCGCCGCCATTTGCCCGAGCGCGCTCAGCTTGCCCGCTTGCACGAGGTCATCCTGCGCCCGCCGCAGCTGCTCGGTGCGCTTTTCCACGCGGGCCTCTAGGGCTGTATTGGCGTCTTCCCGTAGCGCCAGCTCGCGGGCGAGTGCCGAGCGGCGGATGTGTAGCGCCCAGAGCAGCGCGCCAAAAAGCGCCATCAGCGCGGCCACCAGCATGGCGCGCAGGCGGGCGGTTTGCTGCACGGGGGTGATATCGGTGAGGATATAGGCCTCCATGCCGATCACTGGCAGAGGCTGGGTTTCGAGCAGAGCAGCGCGCGGGAGCTTTGGGTCATCCACCGCGTGCCAGATGGTGTGGCCGAAGGTCTCGCTGGCGGCGGGGTCGGGGAAGGGGCGCAGGGGCTGGTTTCCATAGCGCGCTAGGTCCACCACGCCATTGCCAAGCTGCAGGCGCAATAATTCGGAGCGGTTAGAGATGAAAATCACCCGGTTTTCATCAACGAAAAACACGGTTTCGGGGTCGCCCCGCCAGAGAAGTTCAAGGTTTTCAAGGTCGGCCTTGACCACCAGCGCGCCCTGCACATTGCCTGCCGCATCGCGCACGGGGCTGGCGAAGGTGAAGCCGCGCGGGCTGTCGGCGCGCTCTTGCAGGTGGGTAAAGCCGAGGGCACCGTTCATCGCGCGGATGAAATCGGGGCGGTTTTCGAGGCTGCGGCCAAGGGTGCTTTGCGGTGTGCCATAGGCGCTATCGGCCACCACTTTGCTCGCCGTATTGACGAGCGATATGTTGAGAGAGCGGCTCAGGTCAGCCAATGTACGCAGGCGCGGGTTGAGCGCCTCGGGGGTGGGGCTGGTAAGGGCGGCCAAAAAGGCCTGATCACGCGAGAGCACCACGGGCAGCATCCGGTAGCGCTCCAAGCGGCCTACCAAACGGTCGGCGGCCAGCGAAAGATTGGCTTGGGCTGTGTCGGAAAGCTGCGCCATGGCCTCGCGGGTGGACCATTGCCAGACCGTAAAAACCAACCCCGCCGCGAAAGCGAGGTAAAGAAAAATATAGGGGATAAGGCGCATATGCGCCTAGGCGCTGGCAAGATACGCTGTAAGCGCGGCCACATCGCCGCCCCGCGCGGCCAACTGCCCGCGAATTTCTTCGCGCTCCGAGGTCAGCAATGAAAGCCCCTCGATGATTAGGTTGATCAGCTTGGTTTGGCCAGACCGGTCAGACACTTGCCAATCCAGAGAGAACGGAGACTGCCCTTGCTGGCGCACTTGCGAGGCCACCAAAATGCCCTTGCGGCCACCATCCTGGGTGCGGGTAATGGTGATGGTCGCCCCTTGAAACTCGCGAAATTGCTTGCCGTATTTGTTGGACAGGTAGTTGCCAAAGGCATCGGAAAAGGCGCGGCGCTCGCGGGTGCTAAGGCCGCGGTAAGGCGGGCCAAGCACCGAGCGGGCGATGATGTCAATATCAGCGTAAGAGGTGAAAACCCGTTTGAACCGCCGCAAGATTTGCGCTTCAGACTGGCCGGAATTGATGATTTCAAGTGTGTCGTCAATGACCTGCTGCACATAGGCCGTGGCCGCGTTTTCAGTTAGGGCAAGCGCGGGCAGGGGCAACAGGGCCGCCGCGCCGCCAGCCAGCACCAGCCGCCGGTTTGGGTTAGTCAAAGGCATATGGATCCTCCAGATCGTCGATATTCGTTTCTGCACCTGATACCTGATACCGCTTGTTTTGCATATAGGAAAGCCTTTGGGCGGCGTAGCTATCAGCGGATTCATAAAGCAACAGGCTGATGAGATCATCATAGGTGTTGCGTTTGCCAACAAGGTTAACGCCGCGAAGGGCCAGCATGTAATAGGCTTGTTCTTGGCTCACAACATAGTTGAGCGGGTCTATCGCGAGGTCAACCACTACCCCGATGGTATCACGCACCGTGCTTGGCCCTAAAAGGGGCAACTCGATATAGGCTCCTTCTGGCGCGCCCCACGCGGCGAGGGTTTCGCCAAAATCAGTGGGCGATTCAAAAATCCCCATGTCGGCGGCGGGGTCTGCGATGCCGGCCAAGCCGATGGTGCTGTTGACCACAAAGCGAATCAGCGTATCGCTGGCCGCGTCGCCATTGCCTTGCATCAGGTGATTCACAAAGGCATTTGGCTCGCCAAGGTTGCGGGCAGCGTTTTCAACCACGGTACGGATTTCTTCAGGCACCACGGCGCCATAGGCATTGGCTACCGGCCCAACGACCAGCCCGTCTACGAGCTTGTTAAAGTCATGTATGGCGCGGTTTGTGCTTTCAAATGGGTCATAAACCTCGCCCTCGGCCAAGTTGGTTTGCCCTGAGGCACACGCGCCAAGGGAGGCCAGCAGTAGACCGCTAATCACCCAGTTGAAAATCTTTGCTTTTGCGGTCATACCATTTATTCCGTAAAAAGAGCCTTAAATAATAGCCCGTATAATTGCAATTTAGGGATTTATACCAGAATGTCGAGTATGCCGGAAAGGCATTTTTTTATGCAGGCAAAGCGCCGCGCACGTATCGAGGGCAATAAATGGACCATACACGGCTAATGAAGCTCGGAAGCCACGAGATTTCGGTGGTGATAAGGCGTTGGAACGGTTCGATTTTTTCAATCGGCCTGTTCAGTATGTTTGCGAACCTGCTCATGCTCACCGGCCCGCTTTTCATGCTACAAATTTATGATCGCGTGCTTGGTTCGCGCTCGGAGGAAACCCTCGTGGCGCTCACGTTTCTGGTTGTGTTGCTCTATGGCATTATGGGGGTGCTCGATTATGCCCGTGGGCGAATCGCTGCGCAAATCGGGGCCGGGGTGCAAGATGCGCTTGATGAACGGGTGTTTGCCGCCACCCTGCGCCGCGCCGTTTCTGCCGAGGCGCGCGCCCGCCCTGATTCTGGCTTGCAAGACCTTGAGTCGATGCAGCGTCTGCTGGCCTCGCCGGCGCTGTTTGCAGTATTTGATCTGCCATGGACCCCGATCTTTCTGGCCGCGATTTTCACCTTTCATACCAAGCTGGGCGTGTTGGCTTTGGGCGGCGGGGTGCTGTTGGTGGTGCTGACCTTCCTTAACCAATACCTCACGCGCCGCCCCGTGCTGGAGGCCAGCCGCGATGCGGCGCAGGCCCACGCGCTTTCGGAAAGCTTTCGGGGGCAGGCCGAAGCGGTGCATGGGTTGGGGATGCAAAAAGCCGCGCTGAGCCGCTGGGCCAATGCGCGGGATGCGGCCCTGCGCAGTGCCACCAAGGCCGCGCACCGGACGGGGTTTTTCACCACCCTCACCAAAACCCTGCGGTTGTTTTTGCAATCGGCTATGCTGGCGCTCGGGGCGTATCTGGTGCTGCAAAATGAAATGACAGCGGGGGCGATGATCGCCGGCTCCATTCTGATGGGCCGCGCTTTGGCTCCCGTGGAGCAGGCCATTGGCCAATGGTCCTTGGTGCAGCGGGCGCGGCAGGGGCGTAGGTCGCTTTCGTTGATGCTCGGGGCCATTCCCGAGCCGCCCGAGCGCACCAGCCTGCCGCGCCCCAAGGCCTATCTTGATTTGTCCAAGGTGACCGTGGTGCCGCCCGGCGAAAATATGGCCACTTTGCGGATGGTCAGCTTCCGGGTCGAGCCGGGGCAAGCGCTGGCGGTGATCGGGGAAAGTGCCTCGGGCAAGTCTACGCTGGCGCGAGTGTTAACGGGAATATGGCCGGTTGTCTCTGGCAAAATCCGCCTCGATGGCGCAGCGCTGGATCAGTATAATGCCGAAGATCTGGGCCGCTATGTGGGCTACCTGCCGCAAGATGTGGCGCTGTTTGACGGCACGATCTCGGAAAATATCGCACGACTGTCGGAAATGCCGGATTCTGACAAGGTGATCGCAGCCGCCAAACAGGCTGATGCCCATGATATGATTTTGAAGCTCCCGCAGGGCTATGATACCAAAATCAACGGGGGGGCGCGGCTTTCTGGCGGGCAAAAGCAGCGCATCGGGCTGGCAAGGGCACTGTATGATGACCCCGTGCTGCTGGTGTTGGATGAACCCAATTCCAACCTTGATTCCCATGGCGGGATCGCGCTGGATAAGGCGATCGAGGGCTTCAAGGCCAAGGGCGGCGCGGTGGTAATTATGGCGCACCGGCCTTCGGGCATTGCCGCCTGTGATCTGGCGCTGGTGCTGGCCGATGGCATCGCCGCCAAATTCGGCCCGCGAGATGAGGTGATACAGGCCATGACCCAGAACTACCAAACCATTACGGGCGAAATGGCCCCGAAAGGGCAGCCATGAGCACGCGGAAAAAATGGGGCACCACGCGCTTTGTGGCGCTGGGCATGGCAGCGCTGTTCGGGCTGCTCGGGGGGGTGGCCTATTGGGCGAGCACCACCGAAATCGCCGGGGCGATCGTGACCTCTGGCCGCGTAGAAGTGGAGAGCAACCGGCAGATTGTGCAGCACCCCCAAGGCGGGGTTGTTGGCGAAATTCTGGTGCAAGAGGGCGACCATGTGGACGCCGGCCAAACCCTTTTGCGCTTTGATGCGGTGCTGACAGAATCCGAGCTCGCCATCACCGAGGGCCAGCTTTATGAGCTGCTCGGGCGCAAAAGCCGCCTGCTGGCAGAGCGGGACCAAGATGTGACCATCGCCTTTGGCCCCGAGCTGGAGGCCGCCGCCAAAACCCTGCCTAAAGTAGCCGAGCTTATTCAAGGGCAGAGCGCTCTGTTTGCGGCGCGGCGGGCCTCGCTCAGCGAAGAGCTTTCGCAATGGGGCGAGCGCGGCCAGCAAATTCACAACCAAATTGAAGGCTCGCAAGCCCAGCTGGTCTCGCTTGAAGAACAGGTGCGGCTGCTGGAGGAGGAGCTGGCGGACCAGCAATCTTTGCTGGAAAACGGCCTTACACAGGCCAGCCGCGTTTCGGCACTCAAGCGGGAGGCGGCGAGCTTTGGCGGCCGCATAGGCGCATTGGATGCCGATATCGCTCAAGCCCGCGGGCGGCTTGCCGAGATCGAGATCGAGCGGCTAAAGCTGGCCACCAGTCTGCGGGAAGAGGCCATTGGCGCGCTGCGGGAGCTGCAACCGCGCGAGATCGAGCTGCGGCAAAACCGGCTCTCCTTGCTGGAGGTGCTCGACAGGCTCACCCTGCGCGCCCCCCGCGCCGGTGTAGTGTATGGGCTGGCGGTGCACACCACCCGTGCCGTGGTGCAACCCGCCGAGCCGATCCTGTATATCATCCCGCAAGATGAACCCTTGGTGATTCGCACCCAGATCCCGACCCAGCATATTGACCAGATCCGCCTTGGCCAACCCGCCACCCTACGGTTCTCGACCTTTGACCAGCGCACCACGCCGGAGCTGTTTGCCACCGTGGCTAATGTGTCACCCGATGTGTTTGTAGATGATCGCAGCGGTGCCAGCTACTACACCGCCGAGCTGCGGCCAAATGAGGGCGAGTTGGCCAAGCTGGGCGGGCTGGAAATTTTGCCCGGTATGCCCGTGGAGGCCTTCATCAAAACCGAAGACCGCACCCCGCTGAGCTATTTGGTGAAGCCGCTGGCCAACTACTTTAACCGTGCCTTTCGGGAAAACTAACCCCCGCCACGACTGGCGGGGGGGCGTGTGGCGGCGCTAGTTGAGGAAGTCCGAGAGGTCCACATCGGGGAAGCCATTGATCTCGTCATAATGGAACCAGATCATCTTGTTGGCGGCGGGAGCGGGGGCTACGTTTTGGGGCTGGGTGACATGGTCACCATCACCGCCAATCGCGTTCTTTTATAAATAGTCTGGCGGGGGCAAAGCCCTCTGATCCAAGTGCCACCGCTAGCCGCGATCGCGCAACAGCCGCCCTTGTTGCTTCTGCCAATCGCGCTTTTTCTCGGTCGCGCGTTTATCTTGAATTTTTTTACCCTTGGCGATGCCCAGCAGCAACTTGGCGCGGCCTTTATTGTTGAAGTAGATCTTCAATGGCACCAGAGTCATGCCCTGCCGCCCCACATTTTTATGCAGGTTGGCCAGCTCTTTTTTGCTAACCAACAGCTTTCGCCGCCGCCGTTCTTCGTGCTGAAAGGTTTTGGCCTGCTCGTATTTCGGCACATGGGAATTGATCAACCACAGCTCGCCATCCTCGATATTGGCGTAGCTCTCGGCTATGTTCACCCCGCCCGCCCGCAGCGCTTTCACCTCTGAGCCTTCCAACATCAGCCCACATTCCAGGGTGTCTTCGATCGCATAATTATAGCGCGCCTTGCGGTTCTCCGCGACGCTCTTGTTATTCGGGTTTTTTTTGCCTTTTGGTACCATGGGCATGATGTAATGCGCTGGGCTTGTGATGTCCAGCATGGGCAGCGATCACCGGTATGTGTGGGCGATACTGCAAATATAGCTGGCCACTGCGCCACCCTGCGCGCCAAGCTTGCGAAATGAAAGCCCATGGCGTTTTCAACCTGTCTGATTCGTAAGCTCATCCTCGTTGCCATCGTGGTGGCGGAGCTGGTCTGGCTGTGGCAATCGGGCTTGCTTGCAGCTCTGCGCGCGCTGGGCTTGGGGGGTGATCACCGGCGGGCCGCTTCTTTGGATGGCGTTTAAGCGTCGCTAGGGGTATATCTCTGCCCCTAGTGACGCATATCAGGTATTCAAAGCAAGCCCGCAACGTGCATTGCGGTTTTAATCTGGGCTTTGGTCTCGTCCAGTAGCGTGGTCAGCGGGCGGCGCACATCTTCGCTGCATTTGCCCAAGAGCGACAGCGCATATTTCGCGCCCGCCACGCCCGGCTCCACAAACAAGGCGGTGTGCAGCGGCAGCAGTTTATCTTGAATCGCCAGCGCTGTAGGGTAATCGCCCGCCAGCGTCGCGGCTTGGAACTGGGCGCAGAGCTTGGGTGCCACATTGGCGGTTACCGAAATGCAGCCCACGCCGCCATGGGCATTAAACCCGAGCGCCGAGGCGTCTTCGCCCGAAAGCTGGCAGAAATCCTCGCCACAGGTTGCGCGCTGGTGCGACACGCGGGAAACATCGCCGGTGGCGTCTTTCACGCCGACAATGTTTTTATGCTTGGCCAGCGCGCCCATGGTTTCAGGGGTCATATCCACAATCGAGCGGCCCGGAATATTGTAGATGATAATCGGAATATCGGTGCTTTCCAGAATACCTTCATAATGCGCCAACAAGCCGCGCTGGGTCGGCTTGTTGTAATAAGGGGTCACCACCAGTGCCGCATCGGCACCGATATCCTGCGCAAATTGCGTTAGGCTTGTGGCCTCGCGGGTGCTGTTGCTGCCCGCACCGGCGATCACCGGAATACGACCCGCCGCCGTCTCCACACAAATCCGCACCACATCGCGGTGCTCTTCATGGGAAAGCGTGGGGGTTTCGCCGGTGGTGCCTACCGGCACAACGCCCGCGCTACCTTCGGCTATGTGCCAGTTCACCAAGTCTTTGAGGGCTTGTTTGTCAACCTCGCCATTGGTGAATGGTGTTACGAGCGCGGGAATAGACCCTGTAAACATGAGGTGCCTCCATAGACGTGGGGATTGTGCCAACGCACCATGCGAAAGCGGCTGGACCTTAGCCGAGAAGCGGCGTTTTCGCAAGCGGCATGCTTGCGAAAAGCGGGGCCGCTTGCTAGCGTGGCGGCAATAAAGGACCAACCCGTGACCCAGATCATCCTCCACCTTGGTGCCCACCGCACCGCCAGCACCCATGTGCAAGGCGTGCTACAAAAAAACCAGGCGCTTTTGGCGGCGGCGGGCATTGCGGCTCCCAGTCAAGAGGCCGTAAAAATCGCGCTGACCAAACCGCTGGGAACCCGCATTCCTGCATTGCGCGCAGGGTTTAGGCAGTTGCACACAAACGCGAAAACCGTGGTGATCTCCGATGAAAACCTGCTGGGTTTTCTGAATAGTATATTCATCCACGGCCAGTTTTACCCCGATACCGCTATGCGCATGGCCCAGCTCCGGGCGATGCTCCCCGTGGACCCGCAAAAAATCATCATCGCCATCCGCCCTTACGAGAGCTTTTTTGCCTCGGCCTATGGCCGCTGGCTTGCGCCAGACCGCCCGGTGCTGCCCCGGGCCACGCTGGCCAAGCAGGTGCTGGGGTTGGCGCGCGGTTGGGGTGAAGTGCTGGCCGAGGTCGCGGCGGCATTCCCCAATTCAGTCCTGCTGGTTAAGGAATATTCCCCCGATCCCCGCTTTGGCCCCGCCGTGCTCAACGCCATACTCGGCCCGCTGGCGCAGCAGCTGGTTTATAATCCCGGTTTCCGCTGGAACCGCTCGATGTCGGCCCGCCAAACTACGCTTTATGAGCAGGCCGTGGCGGCGGGTGATGCCGAGCAAGCCGACGAAATCCGCTCATGGCGTCGCTTCAAACAGCCCCCTTTGCTGGAGGGTTTCTGGGATGCCCCAACCCGCGCTGCCCTACAGGCCCGCTATGCCACCGACCGCGCTGCCATCCGTGAGCGGTTTCCCGCATTTGTGAGCGCTAAAGCCTTTGAAGAGCAAGACGCGGGCTGATTTTTGTGCTAGGAGTGCAAAAAAGAACAGGCAGTTTGATGAAATTATTGATTTTGGCAGCGTTTATGCTGGCACTTACCCCTGCGCGGGCGCAAACCCCGCAGGAAGATGGCATCCAGTTTGCTGCGGCCATCGAGGCCGTGGTGGAAAGCGATTGGGATGCGGCCCGCAAGCGCGCGGGTAAGGTATCAGACCCGATCGCACTGAAGATTATCGACTGGTATCGCCTGCGCGCGGGCGATGGCAGCTTTGCCGAATACGAGCGCTTTCTTACCGAAAATGCCAGCTGGCCCAGCCTTGCCAAAATCGCCCGCAAAGGCGAAGCGGTGATGCCGAGCGGGCTATCAGACCACCGTGTGCAGGCCTATTTTTCCACCCGCGCCCCGCAAACCGGAGAAGGCGTGCTGCGCCTTGCCGCCGCCTTGCCCCGCGATGAGGGGCGGGCTGTGGTGCTGGCCGCATGGCGGGAAATGGAGCTTTCGCGGGATGCCCGCGCCGCATTTCTGCGCGACTATGGCCGCACGCTCACCGCCGCCCATTGGGCGCGGCTTGACAGGCTGCTCTGGGCGGGCAAACGAGATGCCGCCCGCGAAATGCTGCCGCTGGTCAATGCGGGCCACCGCGCGCTGGCCAATGCCCGGCTTGGCCTGCAAGAGCGCCGCAACGGGGTGGATGCCCTGATCAATGCCATTCCGCACGCCCTGCAAAATGATGCAGGGCTGGCCTATGACCGCTTCGTCTGGCGCGCCAAAAAGGGCTTTGATGACAGTGCGATAGAGCTGCTGTTGGCCCGCTCCACCAGTGCGGCCAGCTTGGGCCAGCCCGAAAAATGGGCCAGCCGTCGCCGCACCTTTGCCCGCCGCGCTATGCGAAACGGGGATGCAGGGCTGGCCTACCGGATCGCCAGCTCCCACCAACTCACCAGCGGCAGCAATTTTGCCGATCTTGAGTGGTTGTCGGGCTATCTTAGCCTGCGCAAGCTCGGTAACGCCCCCCGCGCGGTGCAGCATTTCCAGCGTTTCCGCGCCGCCATTGCCTCGCCCATTTCCATCGGGCGCGCGGGCTATTGGCTCGGCGAGGCGTACGTGGCCACGGGCGATGAGGCCAGCGCCTATGCCGCCTTTTCCCTTGGTGCGCGCTTCCAAACCAGCTTTTACGGCCAGCTCGCCGCCAGCCGCATTGCCGCCACCCCCGATGCCGCCTTGGCGGGCGCGGCTTTCCCGCCTGACTGGACCAGAGCGCCCTTCCTTGCCTCTGACACCGTGCGCGCGGGGGTGCTGTTTTACTTCGCGGGCGAGCCTGCACGGGCCAAAATGTTCCTCACACTCGCGGCCAGCCGCCTGGATATGCAAGGCCGCGCCGCCATGGCCCAATTGCTGCTTGATCTTGATGAGCCGCACATCGCCCTGCGCATCGCCAAAGGTGCGGCCACGCGGGGCCGTGTGCTGCCCGACGCTTACTACCCGCTGCACCCGCTCGCCGGTTTTGCCGAAGCCGTCCCTCCCGAGCTGGCCATGTCCATCGCCCGCCAAGAAAGCGAAATGAACGCCGCCGCCCGCAGCCCCGTGGGCGCGCTTGGGCTAATGCAGGTGATGCCTGCCACCGCTAAACGGGTGGCGCGGGGCTTGGATATAGGCTTTTCCGAGGCCCGTTTGGGGGCTGACTGGCAATATAACGCCCGCATCGGCACCGCCTATCTGGCGCAAATGTTGGCGCGGTTTGATGGCTCGGTGCTGCTCGCCGCCGCCGCCTATAATGCAGGCCCAAGCCGCGCCGAGCGATGGATCCGCGATTATGGCGACCCCCGCTTAGAAAGTGTGGACGCGGTGGACTGGATTGAGCACATCCCCTTTCGCGAGACCCGTAACTACGTTATGCGGGTGCTAGAGGCGCAGTTTGTATACCGTGCGCGGATCTCCGGCGCGGTTGGCCCGTTGACATTGGCCCGCGAATTGCAGCAAAACGGTGCGGTAATTTCAGGAGCCGATAATGACATTCCTAGCCGACCGCCTCGCCGCCGTTAACCCCTCGCCGACCATTGCGATTTCCACCAAAGCCGCCGAGATGAAGGCGGCTGGGGCCGATGTGATTGCCCTGAGCGCAGGGGAGCCGGATTTTGACACGCCGGAGAATATCTGCGTGGCCGGCAAGGCGGCGATTGAGGCGGGCAAGACACGATATACCGCGCCCGATGGCATTCCCGAGCTGAAAGCGGCGATCATCGACAAGTTCAAGCGTGATAACGGGCTGAGCTATGAACCGAACCAAGTTATCGTTTCTACAGGCGGCAAGCAGGTGCTGTTCAACGCGCTTTTTGCCACGCTGAACGCGGGTGACGAGGTGATTATTCCCGCGCCTTATTGGGTGAGCTACCCCGATATGGTGCTGATGTGTAACGGCACGCCGGTGATTGTGGAGTGCCTCGAAAGCACGGGTTTCAAAATGACCCCCGAGGCCTTGGAAGCTGCGATTACGCCGCGCACCAAGTGGCTGATTTTCAATTCCCCGAGCAACCCCACGGGCGCGGGCTATACGCGCGCCGAGCTGAAAGCGCTCACCGATGTGCTACTCCGCCACCCGCAGGTGTGGGTGATGTCGGATGATATGTATGAGCATATCGCCTTTCCGGGGTTCACCTTTTGCACCCCCGCCGAGGTCGAGCCGCAGCTTTACGCGCGCACGTTGACCACCAACGGGGTCTCTAAGGCCTATGCCATGACAGGCTGGCGCATCGGCTATGCGGGCGGGCCTGCGGCATTGATTTCGGCCATGAAAAAAGTGCAGAGCCAGAGCACGTCTAACGCCAGTTCGCTCAGCCAATGGGCGGCGGTTGAGGCGCTGAACGGCAAGCAGGATTACATTGCCGAAAGCCGCGCGGTGTTCCTGCGGCGGCGCGACCTTGTGGCCGGCCTGCTCAACGAGATTAACGGCATCACCTGCGCCGTGCCAGAGGGGGCGTTTTACGTGTATCCCTCGGTGGCGGGGCTGATCGGCAAGCGCACGCCAGAGGGTAGAGTGATAGTCTCGGACGAGAATTTCGCGCTGGAGTTGCTGGCCGCTGTCGGTGTGGCTGTGGTGCATGGCGCGGCCTTCGGGCTTTCGCCGCATTTCAGGGTATCCTACGCCGCCGCCGATGCGCAACTGGTTGAGGCCTGTGCGCGGATCAAGCGGTTTTGTAACAGCCTAACAGCCTAACGGTCCGGCGCGCGGCCCTCTTGCTCGGCCTTGCGGCGGCTGTGCAGCAGCTCTTGATGCTCGGCTTGCGCCAGCATATCCTCGATCACGCGGGTTTTAGCATCGGAAATCGCGGCAAACCTACGCGCAGCGTCGGCCTGCTGCTCCTGAATGCGCCGGCGGCTGGCAAGGCGCCGGTTTTCTTGCTCGGCCCAGCCCAGCCAGCGCGAAATAATGGCGAGGTCTTCGGGGGGGGCATCGGCTAGATTGTCGCTCACCTCACTGGCCAGCGTTGCCATTCTCGCGGCGGTTATCGCGGTGGCGGCATTGGCGCGGGTGAGGGTGGCCATGTCTTTCAGCCGCTTTTGCGCGGCCAGACCTTGCAGGACTTTTAGCGCATCGGGGGTCATGCATCCCGCTCCTTGGCTTTAGCGCGCATATCCGCGGCAAAACGAATGGCGGCGGCAATGGCGCGGTAATGCTCGGGGTCGATCTCATGGCCGATCTTTACGGTGGCGTGCAGCGCCCGCGCGGTCGGCGGATCGGAGTGAATAGGCACGCCGCTCTCGGTGGCTGCCTCGCGGATGCGCCGCGCCACGTCATCTACGCCTTTTGCGATCACTACGGGCGCGGTGCCCGGCTTGCGCGCCCATTCCAGCGCCACGGCATAATGGGTCGGGTTCACTACCACCACATCAGCGCGCGGCACATCATGCAGCATTTGGTTGGTGGCAATTTCCTGCGCCCGTTGGCGGCGTTTGCCCTTCATATGGGGGTCACCCTCTGCCTCTTTGCTCTCGTCTTGCAGCTCCTTGAAGGACATGCGAAGCTTTTGTAAATGATGGTATTTTTGCCACAGAAAATCAGCCAGCGCGATCAGGATAGCGATACTCATGACCATCAGCAGCATAGACCCGAGGATGTTTCCCAGCTCCAGCGCCACCTCGGCGGGGCTGGCCTGCACCATGCCCAAAATCTCGTCTTTTTGGCCGCGCAGCAACAGGTAAACCCCCACAGATACCAGCGTCATTTTGCTAACGGCCTTCAGGAATTCTACGATTCCCTTACTGCCGAATTTGTTTTTAAACCCTGTAATGGGCGAGATCCTGTTGCCCTTGGGCCGGAGTTTTTCTGGTGCAAAAATAAAAATGCGCTGGGCGAGAGAGACCAAAAGCGCGGCCGTAAAGGGCAGCAAAAACAGCGGCACCAGTGCCAAAAGCACCTGCCCGAAAAGCTGTGCGGCCATCGACGACCCGCCAGATGAAAGCAGGCTGCGGCTGAGGGTATCGGCATGGCCAAATACCTGCGCCAGCACGGCCGCCGCTTGGCCAGCACCTTGCACGCCCACAAAGGATAATGCGATAAAAAACCCGACATAGCCCGCTGCAGCGGATACATCCATCGAGCGGGCGATGTCGCCCTTCTTGCGGGATTTGTCGATTTTTTGCTGGGAGGCGTCATGGGATTTTTCGCCTGAATCGTCGCCCTCACTCATTTCGGCATCCCCATCGGGTTAGCCAGCACCATGTCCAAGCGGTCATTCCAGACCGTGATAATGGCGGGGGCTGCAAGGAGCATGATGAGCAAAGCGCCCGCTGTGATTAGCGGCGCGCCGACAAAGGCCACCATCAGCGCGGGCATGGCGCGGTTAATGGCCCCGAGCGCGAGGTTATAGGCGAAAGATGCGATCACAAACGGCGCGGCCATAGTGAAGCCAAAGGCAAACACATCCGCGACCCGGGCAATGCCCCATTCCGCAATGTCGCCTGCAATCGGAATGGTGCCGAGGGGAAACAGCTCATAGGTGGAGGCAATGGCGAGGCTGGCCTTAATGTGCAGGCCGGTTACCAGCGCCAACGTGAGGGCGGCGAGCATCAGGATGTTGCCAATGGCGGGCATCGGGTCTGGCGTGACGCCCACGCCCGCGACCTGTGTAATGGCGGTGGATTGCGCGGCGACAGAGCCTGCAAACTGGATGGCCATCACCATGAGGCGCAGCGAAATACCGATCAAAAAACCGATGCCTGCCTCTATTGCTATAAGGCCGCCAAGGGCTGGAAGCTCGGGGCTGATAGCGGGGAGCGATGGCGCGACCATCGGCCAAACAACCATGGTAAACGCGATTGAAACCATCAGGCGCACGCGGGAGGGAATGGCCTGCTCACCAAAGCCGGGCATCAGGGAAACCGCCGCGGCGACCCGCACAAAAACCAGGATCATTGCCGCGAGGGCGGGGCGGGTATCTGCCAGTATTTGGGTTAGCCCCTCTAGCATTAAGCCATGCCTACCAGCGCGGGCTGGGCGTTGGCTCCCACTTCTTCAAAGCTGAAAACGGGGTTGCGAATACCCTTGGCGCTGAGCACCGTATGGATGAACCGCCTGCGCCGCGCCGAGGTGATCACCGCCGGATAGCGCCCTTGCTCGCCCGCTTTGCCCACCTGCTCGGCCACCGCTGTGGCAAGGCGGTTAAACTCATGCGGGGGCAACGCCACATCGGCCCCGCCTTGCTCGCCCTCTAGTTGGTGCTTCTGGAAAAGCGCCTCCCATTCGGGGGAAAGCTGCACGAGGGGTAGCGCGCCGTCTGGCTCCTGCATATCGGCGATGAGCTGGAAGCCAAGGCGCTGGCGCACATATTCGGTGATGGCCTCGATGCCGGTAAGCGCGCCATTGGCCTCGGCTATGGATTCGAGAATCAACGGAAGGTTGCGGATGGAGACCTGCTCCTCCAGGAGCAGGCGCAGCACCGATTGCAGCAGATCGATGTTCACCTTGTCAGGGACAAATTCATCCAGAATGCGGCGGTTGGCAGCGGCGCGAGTGGTGTCAGATACCGCCACGAATTCATCGAGCAGCTTGCGCAGGGTGCGGCGGTTAAACAGCCGCCCGAAGTTCTGCTTGAGCACTTCCAAAAGGTGGGTTGCGATCACCTCGGTCGGGGTGACGACAGACAGCCCTTGCAGCGCGGCTTCCTCCTGCATATCCGGCGCTATCCAGCGGGCTGGCGCACCATAAACCGGCTCGGATACATCGCGGCCAGAGGGCGGGTCGATCACCCCGTCAGATAACAGCACCAGCACTTTGTCGATCTCTACTTCCGAGCGCGCCACCTCGACGCCCTGAATGCGAATCACATAGGTGCCGTCGGGCAAAAGGGTGGAATCTGTCAGGCGGATTTCGGGAATAACCACACCGAATTGGGCGGCAATATGGTTGCGCATGTTCAAGATGCGACGGTCCAGCCCCGCGCTATCATCCATCACCGTGGCCACCAGATCGGCGGCGAATTCGAGATGAATTTCGTCGAGGTCGAGCATGTCTCCCAGCGTTTTTTGCTGGGCTTTTGGCGCTTCGACAACAGTCTCCAGCTTGGCCTCTTCTGCCTCACGGGCTTTGCGCTTGAAGCTGACATAAGCGGCTGCCCCCAAGGCGGCCGCGCCCGCGAAAAACGGCAGGATAGGTAGGCCCGGCACCAAACCGAAAAGCGCCAGCAGCACCGCCACCGTGGCCAGCGCCTCGGGGTAGGCCCCAAGCTGGCTGGTGAGGGCTTTATCGGCCGAGCCAAGCACCCCGCCTTTGGAGAGAAGCAGGGCTGAGGCAATAGAAATGATGACCGAGGGGAACTGCGAAACAAGGCCATCTCCAACGGTGAGAATGGCATATGTTTCAAAGGCTTGGCCAACAGGCATGCTGTGCACAAATACCCCCATCACAAGGCCCATGATTAGGTTGAGCATGGTGATGAGCAGGCCTGCCACCGCATCCCCCTTCACAAACTTCGAGGCTCCGTCCAGCGAACCAAAAAACGTGGTTTCCTCCTGCTCGGTTTTGCGCCGCTTTTTGGCCTCCTCGTGGTCAATCGCGCCCGCGGCCATATCACTATCAATCGCTAGCTGCTTGCCGGGCATACCATCGAGCGCAAACCGCGCGCCAACCTCGGCCATCCGCCCCGCGCCCTTGGTGATGACGATGAAATTCACGATCAGCAGCACACCGAAAACCACCAGCCCGAGATAAACCGAACCGCCCATGATGAAATTGGCAAAGCCCTCGATCACATTCCCCGCCGCGCCTGTGCCTGTGTGTCCCTGCCCGATGATGAGCTTGGTCGAGGACACATTGAGCGACAGCCGCAGCATGAGGCTCGCGAGCAGGATCGTCGGGAAGGCCGAAAACTCTAGTGGGCGGGTGATAAACAGGGTGATGGTGAAGATCAGAATGGAGATCGCAAAGCTGGCGGCGAGGCCGATATCTAGCACCCAAGCGGGCATCGGCAGGATCATCATAGCGATCACCGCCATCAGGGCGATGCTGAGCAAAACTGTGGGCTGATACAGCGTGGCAATAGAGATTTTGGGCATAGAAATCCTTTAAAAAAGCGCGCCGTTGGTGCTGGTGAGCAGGGTCACGCTGGTGCCGCCAAGCATACCTGAAGCGAGCGACCCCATAAGGGCCGCTGGCGGGGTGGGCGCGCCGGCTTCGCCCGCGTCTGGCTGCGCGCCATAGGGGGAGGCAGCGGCCACAGGCGGGGCAGACAGAAACGGATGGCGAACATCCGGAAAGCGGGTGGCGCGGGCCACTTGCACGGTCGGAAGGCGCAAAACCGGGGCGGGGGCTTCACCGCCCAGCCGCCCGCGAATGCGCGCATAGCGGGTGCGGTATCGGCTTGCATGGGTTTCCGTGCGGGAGTGGTAGGCTCCGGCAGCCTTTGTCCAATCGCCGAATTCATCGTGCAAGCCAGAGAGCAATTGCGCCGCGTAGGTGGCGTTGATCATCGGGTCAAACATTGCCTCAATCGACTCGAAATTCATCCCGTGCCATTTGTAATTCAGCTGAAAACAGCCCACATCAAAGCTGCGCGCGCCGGCGTTATAGCGCTCCATTACATAGGTGTAGGCCTCTTCTCGGGTGTCAAACCAAAAGCCGCGGCCCTCCATATTTACGGTCCAAGGCCACGGGCGAAACGCGCCATTGCGGGAGCGGCCGGTCTCGGTGAGGGTGATGGCGTAAAGGGCATCGCTGGGCATATTTTGCGCTTGGGCGGCGGCGGCGCTTACGCTGTCACAAATGCTGGAAATGGCGGCTTCCTCGGGAGGCTCTGCCGCGCGCAGGGGCAGGCCCGCCAAAAGTAGCAGTAAAACTGGTCGCCATATGTTAACCATTCGCGGATTCTCCCAAATAGTGATGTGGCATTTGGTTTAGGCCGATATGGTTACGAAAACGGTAACGACATTTATTTGCTGAATTTGCAATTTTCCGGTTGAACCTCCCCGCCAATGGGGGTAGCTAAGCCTCAACAACGAAAGTTGTTGCTCTTGGCACTCAGTGTCACTGTCGCGGGGTGGAGCAGCCCGGTAGCTCGTCAGGCTCATAACCTGAAGGTCAGAGGTTCAAATCCTCTCCCCGCAACCAAAAATTACCACGATAATTCAAAGACTTGGACTAATATCCCCGCCCGACGGGCGGTAATTCCGTGTTGCAATGCATCGCAACGCATTACGACGCGATTCCAAGTAGTTACGCTCATTCCGTGCGACACGGATGCGACACGGGCTCCCCGCATGTTCTCCCTGCGTTCTGACTGATCATGAGAAGGCCTTCCCACAGGTGTTCGATTTCAATGTTCCGCATGGGAACAATGAAGATGGCGCGGAGAAAACGAGTTCGCCCACACCTCGTTGTAACTCCGAACGAAGTGGCGATTTCCATGCCGCTGCCGTGGCCACACCGTCCAGGCGAACACTGACGGTCGTCGTGCCGTTTCCAGCGCTCTTTGTCGCAACACGGATTGGGTAAAACCGACACCTGGCAGAACGATTTCCTTGGCGGTATCGTCCCAAGCCACCTGATCCCCTTGCGCGATGACCGTGGCAGACGCCTTGGCCATGTCAAAAACACCCGTGACCGCAATTTCCACGTCGTCCCCTTGCAAGGCGCTGCTGGTCGCAATGCCAAACAGCCTGATTATCGCCATGGGGCTGCTGCCGCCTGATAATCTGGACCTCGGCATTGAGCTTTATGACTCGAGCGAGAACTTTAACCGTGTGGAGAACACGCCGATCCGCACATTTGAAGCAGGGAAAATTCTCGATAACATTGCCGATCGTTGGCAGTAGCAGATTAACACGGCGTAAAGCGACGATTTCCGTTGAACTTTTTGTGAAAGCCTGTAGCCTTTGTCGCACCCATTTTGAGGGGGCGGTTAAGCCCTCCTTGGACATTAATGATCCATGTGATCCAACAGAGGAGAAACTCATGAAAAAGTTTACCACAACACTCGCCGCCAGCCTGCTCGGCGCCACCATGCTTACGGGTGCGGCTTATTCGGCCACCGTAGCCGCTGGCGACACCCTCGCCGCCGACCAAACCTTCACCTACCGCGTGCTTGATGAGCACAGCTCGGTTGACCCCCAGATCGTGGAAGACGTATCCGGCTCAGACATCGTGCGCGACCTGTTTGAAGGCCTGATGAACCAAGACGCCGACGGCAATCTTGTGCCCGGTGTTGCGACTGGTTTTACCACCAATGACGAGAAAAACGTATATACCTTCACTCTACGCGACGATGCCAAATGGTCCAATGGCGAGCCGGTAACGGCTGGCGATTTCGTCTATGCTTGGCGTCGCTTGGTGGACCCCGCAACCGCGTCGCCGTATTCATGGTTTGGTGAGCTGATGTCGATTGAAGGTGTTGGCCCGATTTTGGCTGGCGAAGCGGACATCGACACCCTTGGCATTACCGCGATTGATGACCATACGCTGGAAGTGCGCCTCACCGCCTCCCTGCCCTACTTCCCGCTCATGACCACGCATTCCTCGACCTTCCCAACCCCGCAAGCGGTTGTTGAAGAGTTTGGCGATGACTGGACAAAGCCGGAAAACATCGTTTCCAACGGCGCTTATGTGTTGACAGAGCATGTGCCAAACGAGCGCTCGGTGCGTGAGCGTAACCCGATGTATTGGAACAATGACGAGACCATCATTGAAAAGGTTGTGGCGCTGGTGATCAATGACGACAACACCGCCTTCACCCGTTGGGAAGCTGGCGAGCTGGACCGGACCGAAATCCCGTCGGGCCAATACCCGCGCCTTTCGGAAGAGTATCCGACCGAGGCCCTGAGCTTCCCGCGCCTGTGTAGCTATTACTACACCTTTAACCTCAGCGATAACGGCCCTGAAGCCTTCAAAGACGTGCGTGTGCGCCAAGCGCTTTCTTATGCGATTGACCGCTCGATCATCACCGACAAGGTGCTGCAAGGGGGCCAATTCCAAGCCTATACCTTTACACCGGGCGCTACGGCTGGTTTTGAAGTGCCAAGCGTGCCTTATGCCACCATGACGCAAGACGAGCGCGATGCGGCGGCGGTTCAGCTGCTGGCGGATGCTGGCTACGGTGCGGATAACCCGCTGACGTTTGACATGCTTTATAACACCTCTGAAGGCCACAAAAAGATTGCGATTGCGATGTCGCAAATGTGGAAACAAAAGCTTGGGGTTACGGCTGTTTTGGCCAATCAGGAGTGGAAAACATTCCTTGAAACCCGTGGCAACCAAGACTTTGAATTGGCCCGTGGCGCATGGTGTGGTGACTATAACGAGGCGTCAACCTTCCTTGACCTGCTCACCTCGCAATCTGGCTACAACGATGGCAAATTTGCCAGCGATGAAGTTGATGCGCTGATGAATGAAGCCAAAACCCTGACAGACGCCACCGCCAACTACACCCGTGTAGAGCAGATTTTGGCTGACGAAATGCCGATTATTCCTGTGTATCACTACACGGCGGTGTTTATGCTGAACGACAAGGTTAAAAACTGGCCTGTGCAGAATGTTGAGCAAAACTGGTATTCGCGCGATCTTTATATCGCTGAATAAGCCATAATCCCTAATGCACCGCGCCTTCACGGGCGCGGTGTTTTCCTCTTTGCAGCGCTTTGCAAAACCTTAGGTCAAACCCCATGCTAAAATATACGTTCAGGCGGATATTGGTTGCGATACCAACGATGCTTATCCTGATCATTATTTCATTTTTGCTAATGCACGCCGCCCCGGGTGGCCCTTTCACCTCCGAGCGGCCGTTGCCGCCGCAAGTGCTGGCGAATATTCAGGCAAAATACGGGTTGGATGACCCGCTTTATATCCAGCTATGGGAGTATATGCGCGGCATCATTCTCCACTTTGATTTTGGCCCGAGCTTTCAGCGCAAAGACCTGACGGTGAATGAAATTATGGCGCAGGGCTTCCCGATTACCTTCACCTATGGCGCGCTTTCGTTTCTGACCGCCACGCTTATAGGCGGCACGCTGGGCATTGTGGCGGCCATTCGCCAAAACACCTTCATTGATTATTTCGCCGTGGGCGTTTCTATCGGGGCGCAAGTGCTGCCGAATTTTGTAATGGCCCCACTTTTGGTCTGGCTCTTCACCCTGACTCTGGGCTGGCTGCCCGGCGGGGGCTGGAACGGTGGCGCGTGGCAAAACCTGATCATGCCCGTGATTGCGCTTTCCACAAGCTATATGGCCTCTATTTCGCGCATTACCCGCTCATCCATGCTTGAAGTGCTGAACTCGAACTATATCCGCACCGCGCGCGCCAAGGGCCTGCCCGAGCGCACTGTAATTTTGCGCCACGCGCTCAAGCCCTCCCTGGTGCCGCTGATCTCATACCTCGGCGTGGCTTTTGTGGGCATGATCACCGGCTCGGTGGTGATTGATATTTATTTTTCCACCGGCGGCATGGGGCAGGCTTTTGTGAATTCAGCGCTTAACCGCGACTATTCGGTGATGATGGGCAT